>SERZ01000773.1_pt1 | contig 20565 bp, 19 predicted proteins | sample 3171461 | NCBI WGS metagenome assembly SERZ01 (sample SAMN06051861, study PRJNA518727) | freshwater metagenome | biome: subpolar coniferous forest; feature: holomictic lake; material: water; isolation source: holomictic Lake 227, 6 m depth | place: Canada: near Kenora, Ontario | collected... | reverse complement strand
TCGGGCTGGACGCCACCTCTGGTTTGCTGGCGGGCGAAGGCCATATTCCACTGGCCTGCACACCGCAGCCCTCCGGTGCAGCGCCGATAGAAGGCGGCATGGACAAGTGCGAGGTCGAGTTTGAGCACCACATGGCCGTGACGCGTATTTACGAGTCACCCCGTGTCACCAAGCCCTACTCCGAAGAGCAATGGGCTGAAGTGATGGCACTCGGTAGCGCCGTTGACAAAGAGTTGAAGGCGGGTGATGTCCGCCTGACGATGGGCGGCGAGCCCACTTTTGTAGCGGTGGATGACCGCGACGCACCAGAATGGAACATCGACGCACTCGGGCCCACAAAACGGGGATTTGCCACCGAATTGGTGCAAAAACTTCGCGCCGAATATGGCGATGGCGGCTTTCTGCATTTTGGTCAGGGCAAGTGGTATCCCGGTGAGCAATTGCCACGCTGGGCGTTGAATATTTATTGGCGCGCTGACGGCCAACCGGTGTGGGCCAACCCGGCCCTGTTCACCGATGAACGCACGCCCACGCACTACACGTCGGATGACGCCTGTCTTTTCACCATGACCCTGGCCGCGCGCCTGGGCATCACTGACAAATTCATGCAAAGCGCGCACGAGGACGTGTTTTATTACCTGTGGCGCGAGCGTCGTCTGCCGGTTAATGTCGATCCGTTCAACTCCAAGCTCGACGACGAAATGGAGCGCGCCCGACTGCGCCGCGTGTTCGAGCAAAAACTGGACTCGGTCATTGGTTACGTGTTGCCCATTAAAGTGACTGAAAAGTCCAGCAATGGCAAACCTGAATGGACCACGGGCTCGTGGTTCCTGCGCGATGAACGCCTGTACCTGATGCCGGGCGACTCACCGATGGGCCTGCGCCTGCCGCTGGACTCCCAGCCTTGGGTTAGCAAGGCCGATTACCCTTACATGCTGGCGCAAGACCCTTCGGCCCCCCGCGAAGAATTGCCGGCGCACGAAGCCATTGCAACGCGTTATGTGCCAACCGCCACCGCCAGTGTGGCCGCGGCAGCAGCAGCCTCTACCGCAGCGCCTTACCTGTCGGGCACCGGGCCTGCGACTGAGGCAACGCGCAAGTTTCAAACCTCGACCACGATCGGCACGGCTGCGCCCTTGTCAGCCAGCGCCCAAAGCGCAACGCAAGCCGAGCCAGCCAGTTTCGCCGCCGCTCCCAAGGCGCAAGAATCCGCCGGTTGGGTGACTCGCACCGCCATCTGTGTTGAAGTGCGTGACCCACGCCGCGCCAGTGGCCCCAAGGCTGAAGCGGTTGGTGAAAAATCGGGCGTACTCTACATCTTCATGCCACCGCTCGAAAGGCTGGAGGAATACCTTGATCTGTTGGCCGCCGTCGAAGCCACAGCCCAAGAACTGGGCATGCAACTGGTGCTCGAAGGCTACCCTCCTCCGCGTGATCCGCGCCTGAAACTGCTGCAAGTCACGCCCGATCCGGGTGTCATCGAGGTCAACATTCACCCGGTCACCAACTGGGGTGATCTGGTCAAGAACACCGAGTTTTTGTACAACGTCGCCTTTGAGTCACGCCTGTCTGCTGAAAAATTCATGAAAGACGGCCGCCACACCGGCACCGGCGGTGGCAATCACTTTGTGATGGGTGGAGCGACGCCGTCCGACAGTCCGTTCTTGCGCAAGCCAGAATTGTTGGCCAGCCTGCTGCTGTATTGGCACAACCACCCTTCGCTCAGCTATTTGTTCAGCGGCATGTTTGTCGGCCCCACCAGCCAGGCCCCGCGTGTGGACGAAGCCCGCAATGACCAGCTGTATGAGCTTGAAATCGCCATCGAGCAAATATACAAAAATCGGGAGCTGCACGGCCACAGCATGCCGCCGTGGTTGGTCGACCGCACCTTGCGCAACATTTTGATTGACGCCACGGGCAACACCCACCGCAGCGAGTTTTCCATCGACAAGATGTATTCGCCCGATTCGGCGACCGGACGTCTGGGCTTGCTGGAGTTGCGCGCTTTTGAGATGCCACCGCACCCACGCATGAGCATCGTGCAGCAGCTTTTGTTGCGGGCCTTTGTGGCACGTTTCTGGAAAACGCCTTACAAGGCACCGGCCTCGCGCTGGGGCACCGAGTTGCACGACCGTTTCATGCTGCCCTCGTTCATCAAGCAGGATTTTGATGACGTCATGCAAGAGATGCGCGATTCGGGTTACGCTTTCGATAGCAGCTGGTTTGCGCCGCACTACGAGTTCCGTTTCCCCATTGTGGGATCCATCCAGTCCGCCAGCATTGAGCTGACGCTGCGCAATGCGCTGGAGCCTTGGCATGTGATGGGCGAAGAAGGCGCACCGGGCGGCACCGCCCGCTATGTGGACTCTTCGCTGGAGCGCATGGAAGTGCGCGTCACCGGCATGAACGAAAGCCGCTACGTGATCACCTGCAATGGGCAGGCGCTGCCAATGCAATCGACCGGCACCACCGGTGAATTTGTGGCGGGTGTACGGTACAAAGCCTGGAACCCACCGTCGGCGCTGCACCCTAGCATTGGCATTCATACGCCCCTCACCTTTGACATTGTGGACACCTGGATGAAACGCTCACTCGGCGGTTGCGAGTACCACGTCGCGCACCCGGGCGGTTTGAACCCCGACACTTTCCCGGTCAATGCCTACGAGGCCGAAAGCCGTCGGATGTCACGCTTTGTCGCGATGGGCCACACGCCTGGGATAATGAATGTGCCGCCAGCCACCATCAACGTGGCGGGTAGCCGGGAGTTTCCGTTTACGCGGGATTTGCGTCGCGGGTAGCATCCGCATGAATAAACAAAAAGCCCCAAGTAAATCAATCACTTGGGGCTTTTTTGTTTTAGGCCTTTAGCGGCCTTTGTACGCGATTACATGTGGTCGATCATGACCTGCCCGAATCCTGAGCAACTGACTTGGGTCGCGCCATCCATCAAACGGGCAAAGTCATAAGTAACTTTTTTGCTGTTGATAGATTTTTTCATTGAACTGATGATGAGGTCAGCCGCTTCGGTCCAACCCATGTGGCGCAACATCATCTCAGCCGAGAGAATTTCGGACCCCGGATTGACATAGTCTTTACCCGCGTACTTGGGGGCCGTACCGTGAGTTGCCTCAAAGCAGGCAATGGTGTCACTCAGATTCGCGCCAGGTGCAATGCCAATACCGCCAACCTGTGCCGCCAAGGCGTCCGAAACGTAGTCGCCGTTCAAGTTCAAGGTTGCAATGACGCTGTATTCTGCGGGGCGCAAAAGAATTTGCTGTAAGAAAGCATCGGCAATGCTGTCTTTAACCACAATATCTTTTCCGGTTTTTGGATTTTTAAATTTGCACCAAGGTCCGCCATCGATCAATTCAGCACCAAATTCTTTTTGAGCCAAAGCGTAGGCCCAATCACGGAAAGCACCCTCGGTGTACTTCATGATGTTGCCTTTGTGAACTATCGTCAGGCTTGGCTTGTCATTGTCAATCGTATATTGCAGCGCCTTGCGAACCAGCCGCTCTGTTCCTTCACGTGACACCGGCTTGACACCGATACCAGACGTATCAGGAAAGCGAATTTTGGTTACGCCCATCTCTTCTTGAAGAAACTTGATGATTTTCTTGGCCTTATCTGATTCAGCTTCAAACTCAATACCGGCATAAATGTCTTCCGAATTCTCACGGAATATCACCATATTGGTTTTATGGGGTTCTTTCACGGGACTGGGCACACCGTCAAAATATTGAATGGGGCGCAAGCAGACATACAAATCAAGCTCTTGACGCATGGCAACGTTCAATGAACGGATACCGCCCCCCACGGGCGTTGTCAGAGGGCCCTTAATAGACACCACGTAGTCGCGCAACGCCTGAAGGGTTTCTGCTGGCAACCACACATCAGGACCGTACACATTGGTAGATTTCTCACCGGCATAGACTTCCATCCAATGGATCTTCTTATTGCCGCCGTAAGCCTTTGCCACCGCTGCATCAACAACTTTAATCATCACCGGTGTAATGTCCAAGCCAGTACCATCACCTTCAATAAACGGGATGATCGGCTGATCAGGCACATTTAAAGTCATGTCAGCATTGACGGTGATTTTTTGGCCTTCAGAAGGCACTTTGATGTGTTGATACATGGGTTGGAGTCTCCGTTGATTAGTTTGGCTAACGCTTTTTTGAAGAAAAACCTGAACGTTTTCCCAATGAAAAGACAGTTTTATTCAACAATTTTTGAATTCTAGTCTCAAATAAATTTGATTTTCTGTCAACCGATGTCAAACCAACCCCGTTACGACTAGACCTTCCAGAGATTGGGAGGAAATTTTTGAAATAACGTTATCTCAAGGAAACTGAAAAATGAACAAACTTCTCGCCGCTTTGGTTGCTGGTCTTTTTGCTGCTGGCGCATTCGCCGCTGACGCACCTGCTGCTGCACCAGCCAAAGCTGCTGCTCCAGTTGCTGCTGCCGCTCCTGCTGCTAAAGCTGCTGTTGCTGCACCTGCTGCTGCCGCTTCTGCTGCTGCACCTGCTGCCAAGACCGAAGCCAAAGTCGACGCAAAAGCAGCCAAGAAGGCCGCTGCTGCTGAAAAAGCCGCTGCTAAGAAAGCCGCTGCTGCTGAAAAAGCCGCTGCTAAGAAAGCACCTGCTGCTGACAAGGCTCCTGCCAAGAAAGCTGCTGCTTCCGCAGCTAAGTAATTAGGTAGTCAAGAAGAAATTCTTGACCATTTAAGCTTAAATGCCCGCTAACGCGGGCATTTTTTTCGTCTGAATCATTTGTATGTAAATGAAAATAGCAGAATGAATAAAATCTCAATCGGGCTTTTTGGATTGACCATCTCTCTGGTCAACGTTTGTTTTGCACAGAATTCACCGCAACTGGATTTGCAGCGAATCAAACTCTCTGCAGGTATGCACCTCATCGACACCCAGGTGGCTGCCACTCCTGAGCAAAGGGCTACCGGTCTCATGCACCGCAAAGAAATGCCTACTTCTGAAGGCATGCTCTTCATTTTTGAGCAAGCCTCCCAACAGTGTTTTTGGATGAAAAACACCTTGCTGCCGCTGACAGCTGCATTTGTTGCAGATGACGGGACTATCGTCAATCTAGCCGATATGAAGCCGCAAACGACTGATGCGCACTGCTCAACTAAACCTGTTCGTTTTGTGCTGGAAATGAACCAGGGTTGGTTTGAGAAAAAGGGAATAAAGGCCGGATTCAAGCTGGGTGGAGAATCATTTAACAGTAAGTAACGCTTCAATTTTCATAGCTAGGTTCGCACGTTTCTCCTAGCCTATCAGTGCATTCCATGTGAAAAAGCCACCTTGAAGGTGGCTTTTTCACGAGCAGAACTACTTAAGCGAAGTTTGCTTCAGCAAATCCCCAGTTCACCAACTTATCCAGATAAGTTTCGACAAACTTTTGACGCAGGTTGCGATAGTCGATGTAATAAGCGTGTTCCCACACATCGACAGTCAGCAGCGCCTTATCAGCAGTCGTCAGCGGAGTGCCCGCAGCACCCATGTTGACGATATCGACAGATCCATCAGCCTTTTTGACCAACCAGGTCCAGCCTGAGCCAAAGTTACCCACTGCAGATTTCACAAAGGCTTCTCTGAATGCGGCATAAGTTCCCCATTTCGCATTAATCGCTGCACCCAGGGCACCAGTAGGCTCGCCACCACCATTGGGCTTCATGCAATTCCAAAAGAACGTGTGATTCCAGATCTGGGCTGAATTGTTGTAGATACCACCGCTGGACTTCTTGATGATGTCCTCCAGGGACATGTTCTCGAAATCAGTGCCTTTTTGCAGGTTGTTGAGATTGACCACATAGGCGTTGTGGTGCTTGCCGTGGTGATATTCCAGGGTTTCTCGTGAATAGCTGGGAGCCAAGGCGTCAATCGCGAAAGGCAGAGCTGGCAGGGTATGTTCCATGATGACCTCGTGGGTTAGTTGATAAAAATTGCTGATTGTAGAAACTTTGCGCAAGGTCAATGTGACACGATCAAATCAACCTGCCCATCAGCAAGGGTGGCTCGAAGGGGCTGACCGATTTGGGTTTGCTTAACGCTGGTGATGGTCTGACCTTCCGGGTTGCTCAACCAGGCATAGCCCCGCTGCAGGACCAGTGTGGGGTCCAGTAAGCCCAAGCGCAATCCCGCCCGGTCCAGCCTGACTTGCTTCTGCTGCACACCGCGCGCCAGCGACTCGGGCATGCTGGACTGAATCGCTTGTAACTGCTGATTTTTCTCCTTCAAAAACTGAAGCGATGCAAACTGAAGACGTTGCGCCGTAGAAGCCAAGCGCATTCGTTGCCGGCCTACCAGCACTGAAGGTCGCCCCATGCGAGCGATCGTCAGATCAAGCCGCTGGCTATGCTGGTCAACTTGCCTAAACGCAGCATCCTGCAGGCGCCGCGCCGAAGCGTCTATTGAACTCAGCCAACTATCGCGTGGTTGCGCTACCAACTCGGCGGCAGCGGTGGGCGTCGGGGCCCTCAGGTCAGCGACGAAATCGGCAATGGTGAAGTCAGTTTCGTGACCTACGCCACTGACGATGGGCACTGGGCTTTGCGCCAGCGTTCGGGCCAACTGTTCGTCATTGAAAGCCCATAGGTCTTCCATCGCCCCCCCGCCACGAACTAGCAAAATCACATCGATGACCACTTCAACAGGCGCAGTTTTCTTTCTTGATTTATTAGCCTTTTCAGGCTCTAGCCCCCGTCCTACTTGCGTGAGCTGATATAAATTTAATAGCGATTGAATGATCTCGCCTGGCGCATTGCTGCCTTGTACCAAGGCTGGCGCGACCACCACGGGGATATGCGGTACGCGTCGTTGCAAGGCAGTCATCACATCATGCAGGGCCGCGGCTCCCAGGGAAGTTACCAGACCAATGGCACGCGGCATCACCGGCAAAGGCCGCTTTCGTGCCGCATCGAACAAGCCTTCAGACTCTAGCTTGACTTTGAGCTTGAGAAACTGCTCAAACAACGCGCCCTGCCCGGCACGACTCATGCTTTCAACAATTAACTGGAGATCACCGCGGGCCTCGTACACGCCGAGTCGCCCGCGAACTTCAACCAGCTCGCCATCACGGGGGGAAAAATCCAACAAGGTGGCAGCACGTCTAAACATGGCGCAGCGAATCTGTCCGCTTTCATCCTTCAAGGAAAAATAGCAATGACCGCTGGAGGCTCTGGAAAATCCGGTGATTTCTCCGCGCACTGCAACCGGGTTAAACCGGGCTTCCAAGGTATCCGCAATCGCACGGCAAAGCGCGCCTACTTGCCAAACTCTGGGCACAAACACTGTAGATTGGATTTCAGGCATCGTTTAATACTAATGTTTCTTCATGTGAAAAATTGGAAACGCCACGGGCTGGACGCGTCAATGAATTTGGATGTGGCGAAATTTCCCAACAATTACTATTTCATAAGCGTTTGATTTCATTCGATATTTCATTGCCTCATTGGCAAGCAATCTGTCACAACTTAATGCTGATGCGGCCGTGTGGCACTTTTAAATTATGGGCAAAGATAACTTGAACATTTCCTCACACAATATCGAGCCCTCGCATACTGAGGAAAGCAAGGTCGACTGTGCGTGGGTGATAATTAGTAAGCATTTTTTACACCCAGGAGACCTAATTTGTTTTCAATCATACAAGCCGCAGGATGGCCCATCTGGCCCCTGGTTGCCTGTTCAATTCTGGCGTTGGCGCTTGTTATTGAGCGTTTTATCAGTCTTAAGACCAGCAAAATTGCACCTCCCAAATTATTAGATGATGTGCTCAATGTATCTCGCACTTCGGTGCCGGGTCCTGATGTCGTCAGTCAACTGGAACAAAACTCGGCTTTGGGCGAGGTGCTTGCCAGTGGTTTTAGAGCGCTGAACACCAATCCACGCTGCAGCGAAGAAGAATTGCGCTCCTCTATGGAAGGCGCTGGCCGCCTCGTTGCGCACCGCCTCGAACGGTACTTGAGCGCGCTTGCCACCATTGCGTCGGCAGCGCCACTCATGGGCCTGTTTGGAACCGTGATTGGCATGATTGAGATTTTTGGTTCACAAACCTCTGCAGGTAGCGCAACGGGCGGCAATCCGGCACAACTGGCGCATGGCATTTCGATCGCACTGTACAACACCGCTTTTGGCCTTATTGTGGCGATTCCTTCCCTGATTTTCTGGCGCTATTTTCGGGCCCGTGTTGACGAGTACCTGCTGACGCTTGAGCTCGCCTCTGAACGCTTGGTGCATCACCTCAACAGCCTGAGGAAATAAGCATGAAATTCCGACACCGTGTGCGTGAAGAGCCCGAGATCAACCTGATTCCGTTCATTGACGTTCTGCTGGTGGTGCTGATTTTTTTGATGCTCTCCACCACCTACAGCAAATTCACCGAACTGCAACTCACCTTGCCCGTGGCCGATGCCGATGTGCAGCGCGATTACCCCAAAGAAGTGCTGGTCACAGTGACCAGTGAAGGCGCATATTCGGTCAATAAAGTGCCCGTGGCGGACCGAAGTATTGAAACACTGGCAGCGGCGCTACTTGATGGCGCCAAAGCGGGTAAGGAATCGGTAGTCATCATCAATGCAGATGCCAGCGCCAAGCACCAGTCAGTGGTCACGGTCATGGAAGCCGCGAGGCGTTCTGGCCTGACACAAATCACCTTTGCCACCCAATCTTCAACCCAAGCTGGGGCCAGGTAAACACATGACAACAAAAGCAACGCTATTGCTTGCGTTGCAACGTACGTTAGTGCAAGCTTGGACCCGACTAGGCTTACTTGCTTGGCTTTTGTGGCCCGTCTCTCTTATTTTTGGGCTTCTGGCAGCCCTGAGGCGTGGACTTTACAAAGTTGGACTCTATAAAACGCAAAAACTCCCGGTTCCAGTGATTGTTATCGGGAATGTAGTGGTGGGCGGTTCCGGTAAAACGCCAGTTGTCATGGCCATTGTGAAGCACCTCCATTCCTCTGGCATACAGGTTGGCGTCATTTCAAGAGGCTATGGTCGAATGGCCACAGACTGCCGCGAGGTTTTTCTTGAAAGTGCCATTCAAGATGTTGGTGACGAACCGGCCTTGATCAAACGAGCGACTTCAGCCCCTGTTTTTGTGGCATCCAGTCGTTTTGAGGCGGGATCTGCCTTATTGACTGCTTATCCCGAAACCCAAGTCGTCCTTTGCGACGATGGCTTGCAACATTTAAGCCTGCACCGCGATTTGGAGATTTGTGTATTTGATGACCGTGGCGTCGGCAATGGTTTTTTACTCCCTGCCGGGCCCTTGCGAGAGGCCTGGCCCCGATCAGCTAATCTGGTGCTGCATACCGGCGCTCAGCCTGCTTTTAGCGGCTTCAAAGCACAGCGAGCATTGGCACGACGAGCGATTCGAGCCGATGGAAGCCAAGTTGAATTGAGTCATCTGACTTTGGCACTCCCTAATGCCAAGCCACTGATGGCGGTTGCAGCCATTGCCAAACCAGAGGAATTTTTCTCTATGTTGAGGGCGCTAGGCCTGCAACTCGCTCAAACCATTGCCTTGCCAGATCACTATGATTTTAAAAGCGCATCAAGCAATGAATACATGGGCTACAACGTTATTTGTACTGAAAAAGATGCAGTTAAGCTCTGGCACAAACTGCCCACTGCGCTTGCCGTACCACTTGAATTCACGCCTGAACCGGCCTTCTTTGCCAAGCTGGACAATTTAATGTCACCTTTACTGGCAAGCCCATAAAGCAACGCTATCATCCCGCCATGGACACACGATTACTTGAACTTCTGGTTTGCCCGGTCACCAAAGGACCGCTTGAATTCAACCGCGAAAAACAGGAACTGAGCTCGCGTAGCGCTCGACTGGCTTACCCGGTGCGCGATGGCATTCCAATTTTGCTTGAGAGCGAGGCGCGCACGCTGACCGATGAGGAACTCGGACTTTGAGCTTCACCGTTCTCATTCCGGCCCGATTGGGGTCGACCCGGTTACCGAACAAACCCCTGGCGGACATCGGGGGGGCGCCGATGGTGGTGCGCGTCGCTCAGCGCGTTTTATCCCTCAGAACCTTAACTGGCAAAGTGCGAGTTGTTGTTGCAGCCGATAGCACCGAGATCGTGACTGCTTGCCAGGCCCATGGGATTGAATGTCTACTGACTCGCAACGATCACCCCTCCGGCAGTGATCGACTCGCAGAGGCTTGCCATATTTTGGGGCTTACTGACGATGAAATTGTGGTGAATGTACAAGGTGATGAACCCCTGATGGACCCAGCCTTAGTGAGCCAAGTGGCAAAGTTACTCATCGATCAGCCTCAAGCCAGCATGAGCACGGCAGCCCATGCGATTGACGCCATGGCTGACTTTGCCAACCCTAATGTTGTCAAAGTTGTGCTTGACGCTAAGGGACTGGCACTTTACTTCAGCCGAGCACCCATCCCGCACGCAAGAGATAAGCCCGATTCGCTACCCCAGCCAGCGCCATTGCGTCACATTGGCATCTACGGTTACCGAGTTGGATTTTTACGCCAATTTCCAACACTGTCACAAGCCCCGTTCGAAATCTCAGAATCCCTGGAACAATTACGAGCTCTTTGGCATGGCCACCGAATTGCAGTTCACATCTGTCAGCACGCACCCGGCCCGGGCGTGGACACACTTGAAGACCTGGAACGGGTCCGCCGGCTCTTTGTAGCGTAAGTGTCCGAACGTAAGCCAGTCAGAAGCTGTGCCGTGCTATTCTTGAATGAAATTAAGCATTTCGATTGGCCTGAAAAAAGCCTAGGCATTGCTACCGATTTTCATTAAATCCAAGGACGACATCCATGAGACTCATTCTGTTAGGCGCACCAGGCGCTGGCAAAGGCACACAAGCCACTTTCATCTGCCAAAAATATGGCATTCCTCAAATTTCAACAGGTGACATGTTGCGCGCTGCCGTTAAGGCAGGTTCCCCCCTGGGAATTGAAGCCAAAAAAGTCATGGATGCAGGCGGCTTGGTCAGCGACGACCTGATCATCAATCTGGTGAAAGAACGCATCACTCAGTCCGACTGCGCAGAGGGCTTTCTTTTTGATGGTTTTCCCCGCACGATCCCGCAAGCTGACGCCATGAAAGCTGCTGGCGTCAAACTCGATTACGTGTTGGAAATTGATGTGCCGTTTGACGCCATCGTTGAACGTATGAGCGGTCGCCGTTCACACGCAGCCTCAGGGCGCACCTACCATGTCAAGTTCAACCCACCGAAAGTGGCCGGCGTAGACGATGTCACGGGTGAAGCACTGATTCAACGTGCCGACGACCAGGAAGAAACTGTTATCAAGCGCTTGGACGTCTACAGCGCTCAAACTCGCCCCTTGGTGGATTACTACTCCAATTGGGCCAAAAACGATCAAGTCTCGGCACCCAAGTACCGTGCCATCAGCGGCACTGGTAGCGTAGATGAGATCAAGGCCAGAGCATTTGAGGCTCTTGCTGGTTAAGTCATTCGACCGGATTCCCGAGGTTTAAAAATCATCGCTGCCCTACTGAATTAGATTTAGTTCAGTAGCGCCAGCATCAAAGCTACCCTTGCCTTTACTGGCGAAAGCCCTTGAGAATCAGGAAACGGGCCGCTCGATTTTGGCAAAATTCGTCCAAGGCAACAACGTGTTGCCAAGACAACTTTTATGCCAGCATTTTGGGCGCTGATCAGCGATGCTTCCAAATCGCTATGCACGGTCCCATTGCCTGTGGTGGCAACGACCAATCCAAGCACCGGCGCAATATCCCTCCCGAAGGAGTGATCCTTGGAAACGATTGCATCAACAAGTGCACCACTTACCCCAGCGTAGTTCATCACAATCTCAACCCTTGGCAATGCATCGACCTTAGCTATTTTATTTATAGTGTCTTCTGAAGATTCTACGGGGGCTAGAGGCCAATTTTTTACCAAACGAACGACTCCTTCCTCGACAAAGCCCAAAGGTCCTGCATCACCTGAACTAAACGCATCCAATCGATAAGGATGTACCTTTTGTACATCAACCGCCCCATGAAGTGTGCCGGCACATACCACCACGACCCCAAATGCTCCTGGCGTGAGGGCCACCACGACAGCATCAATGATATTTTGGGGTCCGTCTGGTGCCATGCTTGATGCAGGACGCATCGCGCAGGTCAATACAACAGGCTTAAGCGCGAGTTGCTGCGCGGGCAATACGGCATGCAAAAAGAAGGCAGTTTCTTCAAGAGTATCTGTTCCATGAGTAATAACAATGCCCTGTACATCGGGTTGGCTCAAGAAAAAATTCACCCGCTCTGCCAGTTTTTTCCAAACCAGAAAACTCATGTCTTTACTATCTAGTTGCGCAACTTGCTCAGATATCAGTAGGAAATTAGCGGTTATGAACGCCAACCCAGGGACTTTCTCAAGAAGTTGAGCTACACCCACCTGAGCGGCCTTGTACCCAATGTTGTCTGAATTAGATTCAGCAAGACCGGCCATCGTGCCACCAGTGCCCAACACAATAATTTTTTTATTAATTTCGCTAGAAGTCACTTGCTAACTTTCAAAAACTGGTTAAAAATACAGTTACTGTATATTAAAACAGTGTGTATAGACTAACAGCAAAGATTATCCTACTCAATAAGGAGTTGCCATGCTTGAAAGACCCAAACTCACAGCCCGTCAGCAGCAGATTCTGGACCTCATCAAGAGTGCGATATCTCGCACCGGGGCTCCACCTACAAGAGCCGAGATTGCTGCGGAACTAGGATTCAAATCTGCCAATGCGGCCGAAGAGCACTTACAGGCACTGGCTCGGAAGGGTGTCATTGAACTGATAAGTGGAACTTCACGCGGAATACGTATTAAAAGCGATGATCTCCGCTCGATCAATGAGTCACGTAGCAAACAATATTCACTTTCGACATCAGGTACATCCCAATTTTCTCTTCCACTGATTGGTCGTGTAGCAGCGGGCTCACCGATTCTCGCCCAAGAACATATCGAGCAAACCTATTTCCTAGAAAACAGTCTATTTCAGCATAAGCCTGACTATTTACTTAAGGTACGCGGCATGTCAATGCGTGATGTGGGCATCATGGATGGTGACCTTCTTGCGGTGCAATCTACCAAAGATGCAAAAAATGGGCAAATAGTAGTCGCTCGTTTGGGCGATGAGGTGACCGTCAAACGTTTTCGCCGAAATAACAACGTAATTGAGCTTCACCCAGAAAACCCTGATTACCAAACAATCATTGTTGAACCTGGTGATTCCTTTGAAATTGAAGGTCTCGCCGTTGGATTAATCCGCAACACTATGCTGATGTAAGCGTCAAAAGAAAGGTACCCAATGAGCATCGCACTTTTTGTTATTCCTGAATTATTGGCGCCCATTCAAGGTCTTTGGCGCTGGTTGATGCCTTCTACGTCCACAGGGAACTCTTTACCATCGGCTAGACAAGAAATCAATCATGAGTTTGCTATTCAAACCAGATCAGCTAACACCCAAAGGCACGAGCATCAAACTTTAACTGGAGCATCTTTCAATAGACCTTTGAGAGTCGTTCGAATACTTGAAGCCGATCACATTCCCTCTAATGTTGGAAGAATGAAAATCTCTGGCCGCATGGCTGACGTATGTGCTGAACTTGATCGCCTTGCTGCAAGGGAAACAGCGCTGCATTAAAAAAATTTGTTGAAACAACTGATTACAGCAGGAAGTTTGCGTATTTTCTGATTCAGAATAAATGCCAAGGCACAATGTCACACTATGAATATAGTGATTTTGGATGATTACCAGGATGCCGTTCGAAAACTTGATTGTGCCGTCCGACTTGAGCCCTACCAAGCCAAGGTCTATACCAATACAGTCAAAGGTTTGGGGCAGTTATCAGTCCGACTGAAAGATGCAGACGTCATTGTTTTGAACCGCGAACGTACGCATATACCGCGTCAGCTCATCGAGAAGCTTCCTAAGCTCAAGCTTATAGTGCAAACTGGACGTGTTGGTCCACATATAGATGTGATGGCCTGTACTGAACGTGGTATTGCCGTGGCCGAGGGATCCGGCTCACCCGATGCACCGGCAGAATTGACATGGGCTCTGATCATGGCTGCCACACGTCGCCTTCCTCAGTATATTGGGAACCTAAAGCATGCGGCGTGGCAACAGTCTGGCTTGAAGTCAAGCTCAATGCCTCCCAACTTTGGTTTGGGAACCATTCTTAAAGGTAAAACCATCGGCATTTGGGGATATGGAAAGATCGGCCAGCTGGTGGCGAGTTACGGTAAAGCTTTTGGCATGAATGTGCTCGTTTGGGGTAGGGCACCATCAAGGGAAAGAGCTATTCTGGATGGCTTTCAAGCAGCACTTAGCAAAGATGATTTTTTCAGTCAATGCGATGTCCTGTCACTACACCTACGTCTCGAGGATGAAACCCGCGGCGTTGTCAAACTTGACGACTTGACCAGAATGAAGCCAACGGCCCTTTTGGTCAATACTTCGCGTGCCGAATTGATTGAACCTGATGCATTGATCTGCGCACTTAACCGCGGCAGACCCGGATTGGCGGCCTTGGATGTATTCGAGACCGAACCCATACTGCAAGGTCATGCATTGCTTAGATTGGAAAACTGTATCTGCACACCTCATATTGGATATGTAGAGCAAGACAGTTATGAGATGTACTTTGGCGCAGCATTTGACAACATCATCAATTTCATCAAAGGCACTCCAACCAATATCGTCAACCCCGGCGCTTTACAAGTTCGCAGATAAGGTTACTGATATTTAAAGGTTTGTAACTGTCAGTGGCTTTTTAAACCAAAAAATCACCAAGGTGCTTTGGAAAAACCAGACCAGAGTTCATTGAGATCAGTGAAATTCCATTTAGTGGGGTCTTCGCGACCAGCAATTTTTTCTGTATTGTCTGGGCGTGATAAATCAATTACCTGCGGCGTGATTCGCATATCAGATTTTGTCGAGAAAAAGACTTTCACACTTGGCGTTGTTAACGACTTGCCCGTCTGCTCCATCACAACTCCAATACGCCCGGAAGTTAGACGAACAAGTGAACCTACAGGGTAAATCCCCATGCTCTTGACGAAAGCTTGAAAAACTCTTGGATCGAAGTGTCCATTTGTCCACTCTGCCATTTTGCGTAATGACTCAGCGGGGTCCCAGCCCGACTTGTAGGGTCTGTTTGATGTGATTGCGTCATAAACATCACAGACCGCACCCATCTTGGCATACAGACTTATTGATTCATCCTTCATGCCTTTCGGATAGCCAGAACCATCTGTTTTTTCATGGTGATGAAGACAAACATCCAGCACCATGGGATCCACATTGGTGCTACCCAGCAACATTTTGTACCCTTCATCTGGATGACTCTTGATGATAGAAAACTCTGCATCGGTGAGTTTTCCAGGTTTATTCAATACATCCATTGGCATAAGCGCCTTACCCAAATCATGCATAAGCCCTGCTAAACCAGCTGATCGTGTTTGTGTCTCATCAAACCCTAATTGTTTGGCTAATGCGACCATCATGGCGCAAACAGCTACAGAGTGCATGTAGGTGTAGTCATCCACTTTTTTTAGCCGCGCTAGACTAATCAAGGCACCTGGATTGCGAGCAACTGAATCTGATATCTCTTCAACCAATTGTCGAGCTCCGCCCACGTCGACTGTGTTGCCCATCCGAGCTTCCTCAAACATGGAGACTACAGCTTGCTTAGCTTGTAGACATATTTTGGTGGCACGTTCAATTTCAACTGCAGCAGTGACAGGCGCAACATGTCTATTACCTTCTGATGCCACTTTTAAGTCCGACTCAACTTTAGCCTCGGATTCAGCCTCAGAAACAGCTAATTCACCAACTGCAACATCCAGGCCTTGAGCGCAATCAATCCAGACCTCTTTGATACTACTGGCTAGCACTGCATCAATGTCTTTTGGATCAGTCAAGATGAATGAAGTGCGCCAAAATGGATGCTCCATCCAAGAACCACAAAATTCCTTGAGATGCATCCCAAGCACGAGCTGATTGACACTTATTTTTTTAAGCATTTATCTGTGAGTATCAATTCAGTTTGCAAAACAGCTTATTTAGAAAAAAGTGAGTGTCACCCGAGTTAGTGCAAATGCTTGGGTTTACGCCCTCCACCGTGTCCCACTCCACCATGACCACCCCCTGAGCCACGGGGAGGCTTTCCAAGTTGCAGCGAACTTACTAAATCATCAAATCTTTGACTGAATAACTTATCAATTTCAGCAACAACCCCACCAAGTTCAGCACCATCGAAATGCCGCTCCATCATGTTGATGACATCTTGTACTAATAAGTCACGTTGTACTTGCATGATGGCAGCCGGATCCGGGCCAACAAAAAGCATTACAAAATCATCACGCGATTCTGCTTCAGATTCTTCGTCTTCATCGTCAAACTCAGCATCATAAAAGGTTACCTCAATGGCAGCACCGGCTTGGGCAAGGTCATTGAGATTCATACACATTTCATCTAGTACTTGCCGAAAATCATCGTCACCAGATACGGTCCAACACATCTGCAACAAGTGTTCTTTCTCATCAAATTTAATACCGGGTTCATCTTCGTAAGAACTGACAGCGGCATCAGCTAATGAGCGAGCGCCAGCATACTTCCACAAAGGTTTGAGGGCTTCTTGTAACTGCTCAAAAACGACATCAGATCGCAAAGACAACTGACCATGAACATGAATCTCAAAAGGAGCGTTATAGCGTGTCATGAAATTTATATGTAAATGAGGTCAAGAGAAAACATCAATTTTAAAAAGGACCACGACAGTATTAAACCTCACATGAAAATTTTTTGAGTGCCCTAAACATGTCAATTCTGACATGTCATATTCATTGTGACACCGGTTTGAGACATCATACGAAAATGATGAGTATCACCAGATACGAAAGTACGATCTGGAACTGAAATCAAAGGACCTCAATGAGATGACATTTCGAGAATAAAAACAAAAGGGTTAGCAAGTATTAACCTGCTAACCCTTGAATTATTTGGTCGGTGTGAAAGGATTCGAACCTTCGACCCCTTGCACCCCATCTTAGTATTCACAAACACCATTGGACAACCGAAGACAACGTTATACGAACTATTTTCAATAAAATCAACATGTTATGAAACCGCATTGTACAAGGTCGTCCATTAAGATACACTGACTTCCACAAAGTGGTTTACCCCTTGGTTTACCCTTCAAACCAACCATCGGGGAAATCATGAAAAGAACGATCGGCCAATTGCCTACAGCCAAGAACAAACTGAGCAGCAATCAGAATGATACGGGCGTAGCCGGCGCAGATGGTTCACGTGCGGAAAAAGTGGATTCGAAGTCAGTTCCGAAATGGGATCCGAAGCGATTGGCAGCCATCCCCGCTGAATGGGTTGGAGATCACATCAATGACGGAGAGGGGCTCTACGGCTACATACAAGTCAGCTTAAAAGGTGCCGTATCCGTCAAGTACCGCTATGCCTTCAAATGGAAAACACAGAATAAGTGGTATGGGTGCGGCTCTTGGCCCAAGAATGATTTGGCAACCATCCGGTCAAGACGCAGGGAGGCTGCAAATTTGCTGGACGGGGGTATCAACCCAATTGACCACAAAAAAGCTCAAAAAATCACCAATCAGGCGAAGGTCGACGAAATCAATGCGCAAGCGGTCATCGCAAGCAATGAAAACAAGACATTTCTTGACATGTACTCCGATTGGATAGATCACGGAGTAACGAGGAAGAACAGCAACGCCGAAATTGCGAGGTCTTTTGAAAAAGATGTCCTACCAAAATTGCGAGATATCCCGGTGAAAGCTCTAACGGAAAAGAACATGCGGGAAGTTCTGTCCGTAATGGCTGCACGCGACGTTGGCCGATCCACCGTGTTGAGGTACAAAGACCTAGTACAACTCTTCAATTGGGCTCAACGGCGCCCGCCATACCGAAAATTGCTGGCCGAAGGAAATCCGATGGATTTGATCGAAATCAAAAATATTCTGCCAGAAGATTTTGACCCGAATGCAGCGCGCGAGAGGATACTTTCTTCCAACGATATTCGGGAACTAAGGAGTGTCTTTACAACAATGGCCTCAACCTATGAGGCCACCCCAGCCGGTAAAAAATATGGGGTTTCGCGCCCGTTGAAGAAGGAAAACCAGATCGCTTTGTGGATTTGCCTGTCAACAATGTGCCGGATTGGCGAACTGCTGATGACCCAATGGAAGGATGTAGACCTGAAAGATGGAATCTGGTTCGTCCCAAAGGAAAACGTCAAGGGAAGCAGGGGGAAAAAAAAGAGCCAGACGGTTGCGCTTTCCTCCTTTGCATTGGCTCAGTTTAAGGAGCTGCATACCCTCACGGGATCAACTCCTTTTTGCTTCCCCAACGCAAAGAGGGAAAACCACGTAGACCTGAAGTCGATCTCAAAAATCGTTGGCGATTGTCAAGTCATGTTCAAGAAACAGAAAAAACCAATTAAGGGAAGGCGAAACGACAATAGCTTGGTGCTAAATGGCGGAGTGGAAGGCAATTGGACTCCACACGATCTGCGCCGCACGGGTTCCACGATGTTGCAATCCTTGGGCGAAGACACCGACATGATTGACCGCTGTCAAAACCACGTAATTGACGAACCCAAGATACGCAAGCACTACATGCATTACAAATATTTCAATCAAAAGAAGCAGATTTGGGCGCAACTTGGCTTTGCGATTGAAAACATTTTTGCTGGTGGTCCGGACTGGGAAGCAGCTTACCAATAGACAGTATTTTGAGCGTCTTGTTTGGAGGGCTCTCTCAGTCCCTTTTACGGCATGACCATCGTTATTACGCTGGTCACAGTGCCGCTGATACCTAGGCCGCACAGATTTAAATCCTACAACTTGACAGTCCGTCACCGGTAGCTCTGCTAACAACTTAGTAAATCCAGTATTGCCCCGATGAGTAATGCCTAGGACCACCTTCATCCCAGGAATGATTCGAGTTTGAAAATCCCGCTATTTCGATGAAATCTTTATCAGCCACTCCCCAGCCATTTCGACGCAAGGCATCCCTCGCCTCTCGTCGCAGTTGGTAATCCAGCTTGTCAAACACTCTGCCATGGTCATCCATGAACCAAATGCGCACTCCGCCCGCGGGCAAATTGTCAATGGCAGCCCAGGATTGATTCAGCATTCCAAATACCTTTACCCAAAGGGTTGGACTATGTACCGTGATGCTTTGCCCTTGGCTAAGGGCATCCTCCTCCAGATCCCTCGACTGGATAAGTGGCTGCTTCAGAGCGTCATTCGGCACGCGGGACTGAACCTCTGCGGAAACACCGTACTTAAATTCAGCGCCAGCCCTCGCAAGAAGTTCAAACACTCGGCCATCGTCAGAGGCTTCAGTTCTACCAGACAGCTGTGCAATCCATGCATCTGGGAGTGCAGCGAGTCCATGTAACGCTCCAACAGCAGCACCCACAATTGCCGCGATAGTGTCGTTATCCTTTGTGTCGTTCACTGCAGACAATATCGCCGCCCTGGGGTCGCTACCATGGCGCGCAAGGATATAGAGCGCTGAAGGCACTGTTTCTAGCAAATACGCGCCGGAATGCCATTCAGAACAGGCTTCCAGTACGGGACGTTTCTGTTCAATTGCGGGTAATACATACTGCTTTAGCAACTGCGACAGTGTTCCAGAAAAACCTATCGGATGACCTGCGCGCGGTTGGTAGTCCTGGTCCGACTCAATGCATTCGCACGTTTCAATAAACGTCGTAATCCACCAAGCTGGCTCAGGTGCCGTAGACATTCCCAAGAGCTTCCACAACAAATCCACAAAGGCGACGCAGGACACATTGGAAAGTGCATCATCGTGAGTTAGATGCGCGGCAAGCAGCGTATCACTCCACAAATTGCAACTTGGTTCTTTCAAATACGGTATCAGCACTGGCGCAATGCGCATTAAGGCGCCATTGCCTGCAGACGGGGCTCCCGAATGTCTCCATGACGTGCCTGCCTTGAACTTACTCAAAAATTTCCTTACAGATTTACCAATACCAAATATTCTTCTCCGGGAAAACGCCAATCCAAGATATTGCGGCTCAAGGCACCCATTCGCTATCAACTGCTCCAGCGTCCAGAATGCCATCTGAGTGTCATCAGACGGCAAACCAATGCATTGCCCATTCGCGTGGCGGTTTGGCAGGTAATTCTCAATATATCCGTACCGATTCCTGCGCTCATCGGGCATAAGGGATTCTGACGAATTGCCCAATGAATCTCCCACTGCCAAGCCAAGCAGCATCCCCTCGACCTTATCGGTTAAATTGACCTGATCCGACAATGGCACAGGTGACGCGGCGAGCCAATCAGTCCAGCGAACCTTCAACACTCCAGATTGAGCAAGCGCGCGGGCTTCGAAATACTTATCTTGATAGGTTCTATACGTCACAAAAATCATCCTCTCCGTGCTTAGTCGATAACTAGCGAAACTGCCATATATTTAATGACCGCGATTGCGTTATCTCGCAACCTTTCCAGTAATTTGCAACAGCGGT
>SERZ01000771.1_pt1 | contig 20573 bp, 29 predicted proteins | sample 3171461 | NCBI WGS metagenome assembly SERZ01 (sample SAMN06051861, study PRJNA518727) | freshwater metagenome | biome: subpolar coniferous forest; feature: holomictic lake; material: water; isolation source: holomictic Lake 227, 6 m depth | place: Canada: near Kenora, Ontario | collected... | reverse complement strand
CCATCGGTCTTTTTTATTCATAATAGCCCCTGGATGAAAACCCCGATAATTTTAAAACTTTTTCAGACTGGCGGCTTCGGCGCCGAAAAGACCTTCTGGCTTGAAAAAGAGCGCCAGGAGCAGAAAAATCAGGGCCACGGCATCTTTATAACCTGAAGAAAGATAGCCGGCGCAATATGATTCAGCAAGGCCAAGAACACAGCCCGCCAATAGCGCGCCGTAAAAATTTCCCAATCCGCCAAGCACTGCAGCGCCAAAGCCCTTCAGCCCCAGCATGGCGCCCCTGTCGTAGTCCATCAGGGAAATCGGCGTGATGATGACACCGGCGGCAGCACCAATAGAGGCGCTCAGGATGAAGGCCAGAAGCACCATTTGCCGCACGGGAATCCCCACCATTCGGGCTGCGATGGGATTGTCCGCACAGGCCAGCATGGCCTTGCCGTAGAAAGATCTGTGGAAAAAAAACGACAGTGCAATGACAACCAGGGCGCTTACCCCGAATATCCAGAGAACCTGCGGCTGTAAGACAGCCCCGGCTATCATGATTGGACCTCCCGTGCTGAAAGCGGGCAGACAATGCGGATCTTTTCCATATCCGAGCATTGCGGAACCCTTCAGGAGAATAGATACAGCAATTGTGATAATAATCAAAGAAAGTACGCCGGCATTTCTGGCTCTGCGAATGACAAACCGTTCCATGGCAAAACCCACACAGCCGGTGGCTATAACCGCTGCAAAAAAAGCCAGGAATACCGGCAAGTGAAGTGTTCCGACAAAGAAGGCTGCAAACAGCCCGCCCAGCATCACAAACTCTCCCTGAGCGAAGTTGATGATTTCAGTGACATTGTAAATTATATTATATCCGATGGCCACCATCGCATAAATGACACCAACAGTAAGACCAGTGATTGTATATTGCAAAAAGTCTGTTCCCAATGAAGTCCCCCGGAACCATGATTTCGACTTGCGCTTCGGTTGACACACGGGAAACGCCGAAATTGGGTTATTGGTCGGATACTTTGGCGACACAGCCAATAATATCCTCTACAAACGCCCCTTATACCTTAATCGCGATATAAATTTCAACACGCATATTCGAAAAAATGAGAAATGGCGATCAATCATGGTGCAAGCGACCAATCCCCATTTTTAACCATGACCATTTCCAGATCATCCTTGCTGAGGCCATTGTGATCTTGAGGTGTGAAGTTAAAGATGCCATGTTGTCCGACAAATTTCTGTGTCTTTTCGATAAAATCCCGAATTTTAGTGCGATCCGGCCCCACTGATTTCAATGCCGCTATAGCCAGGTGCAGAGAATCCCAGGCATGACCGCCGAAAGAAGAAATTGGCTCTTTATAACGATCTTCATAAGACTTTGTATATTCCATAATGACGTTTTTCTGCGGCTGTGTGTCCGCAAGAAGGGCTCCTACATTCACTCTTGCAAGGGGCAGCAACACGCCTTCGGCTGCCGTTCCGCAAAGTTCCAGATTTTTCCGGTTTCCGAAACCATGACTCTGGAAGAGTGGGGTAGATCCCATGCCCAGATCCCGCCAGTTTTTTACAGCCAGCACCTGAGTAGGGCCTATAGACCAGTTGACAACAGCCTGGGGCTGTACGCTCCTGATTTTGGTAAGCTGGGCGGATAGATCAGTGTCCTGTGGACCATACCGTTCATCAGCCGCAATGGTAATGCCATATTCAGGCGCCAATCGCAGCAATTCTTCACGCCCGCTTGCCCCGAATCCAGTGGAATCGGTCATGATTCCAATTTTATTAATTCCTTTGGATTTCATGTAATCATACATCTTTCCCGCCACATGGCTATCCGAGCCGGCAACTTTGAAAACCCATTGGCGGCTTTCTATCGGCGTTACAATTTTATAACTGGCGGCGCAAGAAATCAGGGGGACATGAGCTTCTTCGGCTACACTTACAACGGCCAGGCTCTCTCCGCTTCGGGTTGGCCCGATAATCACGGGAACTTCATCCTTCTTGATAAGTTTTTTTACGGCCAAATTGCTTTTGGTGGCATCACTTTCATCATCGTATATAATCAATTCAAGCGGATGCCCGTTGATTCCCCCTTTTTGATTCACCTCTTCAACAATCATTTCCGCAGTCTTTTTCTCCGGCTCCCCCAGAAACGATCCGACTCCAGTGATGGAAAACACAGCTCCGATCCGGTAAGGCGATTCGGCTGTCCATCCAAAAGGTGGCACAGCAAAATTAAACAACATTCCCCATAAGAGCAATCCAGCGACTCCCCACCATTTTTTCAATTGACGCATACTACCTCCTGTTTCCTGTAAGATGTCAAAAAACCTGTTTGAACGGCATAAAAAAAGCCGTGGCTAAAAGCCACGGCTTACAAAAACAAAAAAGCCGTGGACAGCCCGCTTCTGCGGTCCGCCCACGGCCTGATCTCAAAGGCGCGTTATCGGGCAAAACCGCCTGAAATAGGTATAACAGTATTCTTCATTATGCAATGTATAGATCATGGCGCCCTTGTTTCGAACTGTGAAAACTTGAAGATCAAAGCATTCATGTTCGCCGTATAGTAGATCAAACCTGCTATTGTCAAGACAAAAGAAAATGGTATCTTTCTTAAATTCGATCCCCCCATATATGAAAATGATACTTCCCCCTTTGGAAAAGGGGGATCGAGGGGGATTTTCCAGGTGGATAGCTCCTAAATCCCCCCTGGCCCCCCTTTTTCAAAGGGGGGAATCCTTTCGATTTTAGTTGTGATTAGCGGGCACAAGAGCGTTCGTTGAAATTTAAGAATGATACAGAAAAATGTAATCAGTTACCGCCGCCAACAGTCGCCACACCAGTTTCAAATCCGAAGAGCCTGGGCAGCCACATGACAAGTTCCGGAAAATAAGTAATCAGGAACAGGATGGCAATCTGAATTATCAGAAATGGCATCGCCGACTTTGTGACAAACACAATATCGCGTTTGGCGATGGCTCCCGCAATATAGAGACTGACCCCTACCGGCGGTGTGCAGTACCCGATGGCTAGGTTGACAGTCATGATAAGCCCGAAGTGGATGGGATCAATTCCAAAAGCAATCAGCAGCGGAATACATATAGGACCGATAATAAGCGTGGCGGAGATAATGTCCATAAGCATGCCAACCACAAGAAGAACCAGATTGATCACCAGAAGAAAGACCATAGGCGAATGAATGCCCGCTGTAACCGCTTCTGTGATTTTTGCCGGAATGGATTCAAGAGTCAGATACCTGCCAAAACAGGTGGCGCCGCCTACTATGATCAAAAGAGAAGCAGATGTGATGGCGGAACCCACGACCACTTTTTTCACCTGCTCGAATTTCATGGATTTATGGATAAAAAGCTCCACAATAAACGCATAGACGCATGAAATGACCGCAGCCTCGTTTGCTGTGAATATCCCAGTGTAAATGCCGACAAAAATCACCACGGGGAGCATCAGCGCCCAGAAACAATCCTTGAATGTTACCCAGATATCATCAAACTTTGGAACCGGCATCCGGACAATCGTCTTATCTTTCCAGAATACAAAATATGTATAGATGCAGGTAACCAGCGTAATCATGATACCAGGAACAAACCCGGTTAAAAACAGCCCCTGCAGCGAGCAGTTGCTGATCATGCTGAAGAGAATCATGCCGATGCTGGGCGGAATGATAACTCCCAGGTTTCCGGCGGTCGTCATAAGCCCTACACTATAGTTTTCCGGATATCCATTGGATAGCAGCGCCGGGATCATAAACCCGCCAAGAGCCACAACCGTTGCAACGGTTGAGCCGGAAATCGCACCGAATATGGCGCAAGCAATGACGCCGGCCATCCCCAATCCGCCGGGCAGCCAGCTCACCAGCACATTGGTGAATTTGATCAGTTTTTCTACGATGGTGCCGGTGGTCATGATATTGCCGCAGAGAACAAAAAACAACACCACGACCAAGGCGAAATTGTCCATGCTTTTGAAAATACTCTGAACCAGAAGGATGATGGGGTAATCGGTAAACGCCAGAACGCAGAGCAAAGAGGTATAGAACAGGCACATGAACACCGGAATAAATGCGGCCATGGTACCCAGTAAAATCAACAGCGGAATTATATAGCTCCATTCCATAAACCAGATATCTCCATTTCAGTCAGTCGGTAAAATCAGAAAGCCAATGACAAAACGTTCAGTTTTCTATTGATTTCAAGTCTTTGATTTTGGAACCATTTCTGCGGCAATATCCTGATATAGCGCCTGAAGGGTCCGTATCAGCATCAAGCCGCCCATCAGCGGCATCAAGGCGTAAAGATAAACCATCGGAATCTGCATGATAATGGTCGCCTGACCGGTAGTTGCCTGCTGAACAGCCATCTTCCATCCGAAGAACAACATTATCAGCGAAAACGCGGCGATCGCCAGATGACTGAAAACAATCAGGGGAAACCGGGTTTTGGGAACAAGTTGCAGCAGCACGTCCACCTTGATAATGGATCGGTTTCTGATTGAGGCGCTGCAACCAATAAAAGTCGTATAGATAATCACAAGTTTGACGAGTTCTTCAGACCAGGCCAGGCTGTAATCGAAGCCATACCGCAAAATCACGTTGGCGAATAAGGCTAATAGAGCCGCCATTACCGTCAGAAACAGGGTCCAGTCCTCAAATAATGTCAGACATTTATCCACAGTTTTTATTATCTGTTTAAACATGAATTTATCCTTTTAATTTCCACCTTTGACAAAGGTGGAAATCTCATACCTGCAAGAAATGCAGTGGTCGAAACGGCGATCAACCAGACAATTCATCACCGTTTTTTCCTTCAGTCTTCAGCTTTAATACCTTCAGACAGTTTTAATCAGGGCTGATATCCCACGAAATCCTGCACTTCTTTCAGATAATTTGCCGGTCGGTATTTATCGCCATCATACAGTTTATTGATTTCCGCTGCATACTGTTGATGGGCAACGTCTCCTTGCTTATCCAGAATCGCCATTTCAGCGTCTGAGAGTTTGAAAAACTGAATGCCGGCGGCCTTGGCTTTTTCAATCTCGTCTGCTTCCTGCTGACGGGTTTCCTGACGGATCTTTGCGGCGATTTCTTTTGCAGTTTCCTTAAAAATTTTCTGCAGATCGGCGGGAAGGGTGTTAAACCACGCCTTGTTCACGACCCAGATAAACAGGCCCTGAGCATAATTCAATTGAGTAAAGAACTTGGCATCCTCAAATTTTTTGGTGATGTTGCACACCATGGGAGTGTGATCCAGACCATTAATTACCCCCTGTTTCAGTGCAATGGAGACATCCGGCCAGGGCATGACCACAGGGTTAAATCCCCAGGACTTGTAAAGAAGCTGATTAACAGCAGCTTCAGCAATCCGAATTTTGAGTTTCTTGGCATCATCAATATTCTTGGCCGGAGTCATCGTCGCCCAACCGTAATTGCCGTATCCGGTAATATCCAAACCCATGATGCCCTGATGATCCATGGCATTCATGAAATGGCCAAAGAGCTTTTCATTCGCGACGAATTTATCGAGCTTGTCAAAGGAGTCGATCAGGAATGGCAGATTCACCACGCCGAACCGGGGCCCCAGATTGGTGGAAGCCACAGAACTGACACCCATTCCCTGGAGGGCGCCCATCTGGAGCTGATTTAATACCTCAACTTCTCCGCCCAGCATCGAAAAGGGTTTGTAATCAATGAATATCTGGCCATTGGTGCGTTTCCACAATTCATCCCGCAAGGCAAACCCGAAATATACCCCACGAATCGCCGGATGCGAAACATTTGAAAACGTTGCTTTATACTTGGCCGTGGAAGGATCAAAAGCTGGCTTCCATTGATCCGTGGGCGGGGGGCCCGCGGCCGCAGCGAAACTGACCATCAAAAACAGACTGAGTAAACATAGGGCCATAATGGTTGTCGATTTTTTTCCTGTCATGCTTGCCTCCTTACTGTTTGCCTGATCTTAAGTTAATAAATGAAATTCATTTGTCAAAGGTAATTTATAAGCTATATTGCAGCGATTTTTTTCTTTGTCAAGTATAATTTGACCGAAAGCAGGATTAAATATCTAAAACGGTCATGGTCATTTTCACCTCATATCTCAGATACAAAAAAATCAGGGGACAGATGATCTGACTGAAGCGCTGGGGAAAGTTTCCTTGATAAAACAGCAGGCAAGCATCGCGATAGCAGCACTGATCAGCAGATAATTGAACACCTGCTGATATCCAGCCAGTGTAAAAGCACCTTCAACACTGCCAGACCTCTCCAGCAAAAAACCGGCAAATGGCTGGAATATGGCTCCACCCGCAAAAGGAAACAGGTTGACCAGACCAGTGGCGGTTCCGGCAATTTGTACTGGAAACAGCTCTTTGGTCGCAGTAAATCCAATGACCACGATGGAGCTGGAAAACATTCCCAGACCAAGGCATATCAGGTACAAGCCGAACAAGGGGATGCGACCAGTTGCAAATGACAGCGTTGCAGTAATCGTCAGTAAAATTAACGTTGAGATGAGAATAACGGGTTTTCGGGCGTGAAATACCCGGTTGGATAGAAAACTGAGGAGTGGGCCGCCGATGACGATGCCGACAGCCAGCATCGAAAGGATGTAGCCGGACTGGGATTTGGACAAATGGTAAATGTGCATGAAATATGGCCCGCCCCACAGTCCGGCAAAAGTAAAAAACACAGCGCAGTCGAAAAAAAACCAGATGGCCAAGGGCCAGAAATGTGGACAAGAAACGACAATGCGAAAGCCTGCCATAAGGCTAATGGCAGGGGATGAAGCTTTTACAGAGGCGTTAAGGGACACCCAGCCCATGTCCTCGGGGCAGTCCCGGACAAATATCCATACCATCAGTGACAAAACCAAGGTGAGTACCCCCACAGCGACAAAAGACATCCGCCACCCGATCGCATCGGAGAGCAAAACCAGCGGCGTTGCAGCCGACAGGGAACCAATGCCGCCCATGGCCATCAGAATCCCGGTCATGGGAGCGAACTCGACGGGCGTGAACCATTCAGACAGTATCTTCATGGTCGGCACAAAGAGCATGGCAACCCCGACTCCGACCAGCAAACGTCCTGCAATAGCCATCGTAGCAGATGAGGCAAACCCCAACATGACGGAACCAACAAAGGCAACAAGGAAAAAAACCGTGATCGTGTTGCGAGGACCCCAGGAATCGGAAAGCAGCCCAGCCGGAAGCTGCATGACTGCATAGGAATAAAAATAGGCGGCGGATAAAAAACCGGTCAAGCCTCCCCCGGTCTGAAGATCTCTCATCATATCGACGGCGACAACAGCCGGGCATAGCCGGTGAAAATACACCAGTATGTAGCCAAAAGCCAGAACCCAGAAAATGATCCAGCGATATTGCCGGGTTTTAGCGTCAGAAATCATAGGATTTCTATTTGCCTGTCCAGTATCCATTCGGATCGAATCGGCGCAGGGTGGAAAGCTCCTGGCTGGTAGGTGAGGGCGTTTGAGACAGTTCAGGTGAAATGCGCACTGGCCAGTCAGTTTGTTCCTGGACCATTTCCGCCGTAACTCCGGGATGAAGCGAAGTAAGCACCATTTCGCAAGTTTCAGGATCAAAAGCAAATATTCCCATCGTAGTGATGACAGCAGACGGCCCGCCACGAACCAAGCCGACCGACTCGCGCCAGCCCTTGCCATCTCCATATCCAGGGGAGGTTATATAATCCACCTTAGGTATAAACCGACGCCTCTCATGGGCCATGATGATGATATGGCGGTGCGCCAGACATGCCAAGTCACAGGCCCCCCCGCTGCCCGGAAGCCTGGTTGTAATGTTAGCGGAACTGCCTGTCAAAGTGGTGTTCAAGTTTCCAAATCGATCCACTTGCGCACCGCCAATAAAACTGACATCCACAAGCCCCTGCTGCAGCAGCGACATAGTATCCCGAGTATCCGCCAACCACTGAGACCTGTACAGATTCGGCAGGTCACCCATCGTCAGTATAGGTTCCGAGGCTACAGTGTCGCGGATGATTCCCAGCTCATAAACTCCAACGGCATTCGGAGCCCTAAGACTTTTTGCCAGCAGAAAACCCAGAAGCGGAAGCCGCATGCCTACAAATACAACCTCCCCATCGGCTATTTGACGGGACGCAGCGGCAACCATCAGCTCAGATCGGGTATAGACCGAATCAGTATCCATAATCAACAGGCTCCGAATAGTCATGATGGGTTATCGAAAGACGCGACAAATACGCATCCCCCAGTGTTTCAGCATACTGATGAATCGAAGAAATGGAGCGAACCCATTTCTTCATCCATGACGCAAAAAGCTCCGGGGTTCGGCTTTGAGTCTGGTAGTCCAAAAAAACAGCATGGTCCCGGTTATAATATCCAGGCATCGGAGAGGGATGGGCTCCCCATGGAGCATGAACTACTGCGCTAACCTTGAATCCGGGTGTAAGAATACGATTGGGATCACGAGTGATCATTTCGGCGGACACGATTTCTTCTGCGGTAAGAATCACATTCCGGCTTGAGAGGCAGGCCTCGCGGGTAATCCCCATATTGCCCCAAGCATGGGCATTGCCGAATGCATCCGATCTTTGAACATGAACAATAGCTACATCAGGAACAATAGCGGCGATTGCTGTGTGTTTTTGACCGGTAAACGGGCATATAACAAACTTCAATCCCGGGTTTGTCGCAAACAAGTCGCTACCCAAGGCGGTTCGGGATGGCAAGAAAGACACGCCCATCGCCCCGGCCTGAAGAGCCATCGAAATGGTCAAATTTGAATGATCCTCGACATCGATCCTGCGCTGTTCCACGGCCCGACGAAAATTATATCCAACGCCGGTAATCACGTTGCCAACCCAGGCAGCCTGAACCCGCTGGACGCATCCGGCGCCAATAATCTGATCAAAAAGGATATCGGATATAGGTCCAATCAGGGTCAGTCCTCTCTTCCCCTGACGCATGATCTCATGCCCCGCCGCAAAAGGAATGGCGGTTTCCAGATTCGTGCCGATTGCAACAGAACATCCATCCACCACCCATCGGGATATGGCATCTGTCATGTCCATCAATTTTGAAGTCGTCACCTTGAGTAATCCTTTCCAAGGGCACTATAAAATTCTAACCAATAAGGCTAAAAAAAACAAAACTTACTGCAAAACCATTTATTCACCGCAAAGGCGCAAAGGACGCAAAGAAAATATTCAACGAAATTATTGTCTTCTTTGCATCTTTACGGTGAATTGAAAAGTGCAGTTTATGCCCGCGTGCAGTATAACAATAAAAAAGGGTTCCGAGCTAAAGATGCTTGGAACCCTTAAATATGGGCGTCAGAAAGATTTTATAAAGAACGACTCAGCGCAGAACACAGTTGTTATCATACATTTTCAGTTTGCGTCTCCGGAACTGCAGGCGCCTGCTTTTCTGTAGATACTTCTTTTGTTTTTTCAGCTTTCCTTTTGATTTCGTTCGATGTAGCGGACTTACGTGATCGAGGCTGAAGAGGCAGGCTTTTTTCTCTGGCAACCAGCTCAATAACGGAAATAGGAGCCGCATCGCCAGGTCGGTTACCTATTTTTGCGGTGGTCGTATAACCGCCATGAATATCACCATAACGATCGGCAGCCTCATTAAACAGCTTATAGGCAACTTCTTTTTCAGTGATGATCGCAAGCGCCTGGCGTTGAGCGTGAAGATCACCACGTTTTGCCAGAGTAATCAAATCATCGGCCCATCGTTTAAGTTCTTTTGCTTTAACATCCGTTGTCGTAATGCGATCATACTTAAACAAGGATGTAACCATATTTCTGAACATCGCCTTGCGATGGCTGCTTGAACGTCCTAACTTTAATCCGGCTTTTCCATGTCTCATAGCCCTGTTTACTCTCCTTGCTGTATATCATCCTCAGGAGCATTAAAACCTTCCAGCTTCATCCCCAGAGATAGTTTCATTTCACCCAGAACCGCTTTGATTTCGTTCAGTGATTTGCGACCAAAGTTCTTGGTCTTCAACATTTCAGCCTCAGTTTTACTGACAAGCTGATAAATTTGAAAAATATCAGCATTTTTTAAACAATTGGCGCTGCGAACGGAAAGCTCAAGTTCTTCGACACTTCTGAGCAGATTTTCGTTAATTGGCTGATTAATAGGACTCGTCGGCGCATCCGTGGTTTCCGGAATTAAATGTTCATCAAAATTGACAAATTTAGACAGTTGCTCCTTCATGATCTTGGCGGCGTAAGATACGGCATCCTCGGGAAGAACACTTCCATCAGTCCAGACATCCATTGTCAATTTGTCGTAGTCGGTTCGCTGACCGACCCTGGCATTTCCAACAACATAAACAACTCTGTTGATTGGTGAAAACACAGAATCAATAGGAATGGTCCCAACAGGCTCATTCATGTCCTTATTGACCTCGGATAACGCAAAACCCTTACCCAGTTTTACAGTCATCGTCATATTCAGCGACGCTTTCTCGGATAAGGTAGCAATGTGCAAGTCCGGATTCAGAATTTCACAACGTCCATCCTCACTGATTATGTCGCCCGCTTTAACCGTGCATTCTCCAGAACGCTGGATACGAATCATATGAGGACCTGCTTCCTTTACCTTGACCCTCACAGATTTAAGATTTAGAATAATCTCAGAAACATCTTCCAGAACACCAGGAATGACGCTAAATTCGTGCATCACTTCTTCAAATTTAACAGATACAATAGCAGCACCGTGCAAAGAAGAGAGCAATATACGTCGAAGGGTATTCCCGATTGTGATTCCAAATCCTCTTTCGAGAGGCTCGCAAACAAACTTGCCGTACACCGGCGAGCTTGTTACATGAACCTTTCCCGGCATAACCAAATTTTGCCAGTTGATTGTCATAAGTTCATTGGTTGGCATTATGATTTCTCCAGACTGTTTTCAGAGGATTCCCTTATATTGGTTACTGATGAGCATAGCACGACAGTTGATAAACTCCGACAAGTACGCTTATTTTGAATAAAGTTCGACAATAAGCTGTTCCTGAATTGGCATGGTCAAGTCCTCGCGGACAGGCAATCCCTTAACATTGCCAACAAATACATCTTTTTTTAACTCAAGCCACTGTGGTACGCCTCTTCTGACTACAGCCTCAAGAGAGTCGTTGATGGCCTTGATCTCTCTACTTGACTCCCGAAGTTCAATGACATCCCCGACCTTAACCAAAAACGATGGTATGTCCACCCTCGTCCCGTTAACCTTAAAATGGGCATGTCTGACAAAGTGCCTTCCCTGAGTTCTGGAATTCGTAAAACCAAGTCTGTAAATGACATTATCCAGTCTCCTTTCCAGCATGATCAGCAGATTAGATCCTGTAATACCCTTCTGATGTTCGGCCCTTTCAAAAAACAGATGAAACTGCTTTTCTGACAGCCCATACATACGTTTAACTTTTTGTTTTTCACGAAGCTGGATACCGTAGTCAGAGACTTTCCTGCCTCTTCGCTGCCCATGCTGCCCAGGAGGGAAGCTTCGGCGATCGAAAGCACATTTGTCTGAATAGCATCGATCCCCTTTCAAAAAGAGTTTCAGATTTTCGCGTCGGCATAGCCGGCATACCGAACCAATATATCTTGCCAAGTCATCCTCCTTTATATCCAGTTGACTCTATAACGTCAAAATAGCACAAACTATACGCGCCGCCTTTTAGGTGGTCGGCAGCCATTATGCGGGATTGGTGTAACATCCTTGATTGAAACAATATTAAATCCAGCAGACTGCAAAGATCGAAGAGCGGACTCACGTCCAGCGCCAGGTCCTTTTACAAATACTTCAACAGTTTTCATACCATATTCCATTGCCTTTTTAACAGCATCCTCTGCAGCCAGTTGCGCAGCAAAAGGCGTACTCTTTCGAGAACCTTTAAATCCCTGGACACCAGAGCTGGACCACGACAGAACATTGCCAACCGGATCGGTAATCGTAACGATCGTATTGTTAAAAGTGGACTGAATATGAACTACCCCACTGGATATGTTCTTCTTTTCTTTTTTCTTGATACGGGTTCTTTTTGCCATTGATTAAAGCCCCTGTCTCCTATGGTTCCCTATTTTTTAGCTGCTACTTTCTTTTTGACGGCAGCCCGTTTAGGCCCTTTACGGGTACGCGCATTGGTCTTAGTCCGTTGACCCCGTACCGGAAGCGATTTTCGATGACGAAGCCCACGATAGCATCCTAAATCCATCAATCGCTTAATACTCATGGATATTTGGGTCCGGAGTTCACCCTCAACTTTTAAATCGCTGTCAATAATTTTTCGGATATTGTTGACATCTATATCTGAAAGCTGATCTACTTTTGTGTCCGGGTTTATGTTCAGTCTGTTCAGGATGCTTTTTGATGTGGTCAGCCCAATTCCAAAAATATAGGTGAGCCCAACTTCAATCCGTTTACGCTTCGGTAAATCTACACCAGCAATTCTAGCCAAAGCTAAATCCTCCTCTATCCCTGCCTTTGTTTATGTCGCTTATTTTCACAAATGACGCGTAAAACCTGTTTACGACGAATTATCTTACACTTGCTGCATATTTTTTTAATTGATGCCCTTACTTTCATTAAGCTTCGCTCCTGTTCCCTTAGGTCTATCTATGGAATCATGACAATTTCCAGTACCTGAGGGATAATAATTATTTGGATCGGTAAGTAATCCTGCCCCGGGTAAGGTCATATGGAGACAATTCGACTGTCACTTTATCTCCAGGCAGTATTTTGATGAAATGCATTCGCATTTTCCCGGAAATATGCGCGAGTATCTGATGTTTATTCTCCAACTCGACTTTAAACATGGCATTCGGAAGGGTCTCAAGCACCTTTCCTTCAACTTTGATCGCTTCTTCCTTAGGCATACACATTAACTCCGCTAACGCAAATAATTAAGTTCGTCCCTTTAATCGACCGCCGCCTTTTTTCAAGAATCCTTCATAATGTCGCGTCAGCATATGAGATTCCATCTGCGACATCGTGTCAATGGCAACACCGACCACAATCATCAAAGCAGTACCGCCGAAATAAAACGGAACATTAAAATTTGAAATAAGAATTGAAGGAAGAACGCAAACGGCAGCCACATAGGAAGCACCGCCCAATGTCAAGCGGGTAAGAACCCGGTCAATATAATCGGCCGTTCTTTTTCCAGGTCGTATTCCGGGAATAAACCCACCGTGTTTTTTCATGTTCTCTGCAACATCAACGGGATTAAACGTAACAGCGGTATAAAAATAGCAGAAGAAAAATATAAAACCAACAAAAAGCAACTCGTAGGAAAAATTCCCGGGTTTAATAGCCCCAGCCACGCTCTGAATCCAATCAACGTTGATAAAGCTGGCTATAGTTGCCGGAAACATGATGATAGAAGAGGCGAATATGGGCGGTATCACCCCAGAAGTATTGATCTTAAGCGGAAGATGGGTGCTTTGACCACCGTAAAGCTTCCTACCAATTACCCTTTTGGCATATTGCACCGGAATACGCCGCTGACCCTGTTCGATAAAAACAATAAAGCCAACCACCGCAATCATCAAGGCAATCAATAACAGCAAAGGGAAAATACTGAGTTCGCCAGTTGAAAGCAATCTGAACGAATTGGATATCGCATTGGGAATTCGAACCACAATTCCAGAGAAAATAATCAACGAAATACCATTGCCGATTCCTTTTTCCGTGATCTGTTCCCCCAGCCACATGATAAAAGCCGTTCCGGAAGTAAGAGTAATCATGGTTAAAAGGCGAAACGCCCATCCAGGAACAAGTACGACCGGGGCGCCGCCGGGAGCCATCATACTCTCCAAACCAACGCTGATACCAAACCCCTGAATAATGCTAAGAACAACCGTACCGTAACGCGTGTATTGAGTGATCTTTTTCCGCCCCTGCTCACCTTCCTTGGACAAACGTTCAAGGTGGGGCACCACAACGGTAAGAAGCTGTAGAATAATGGAGGCGCTAATGTAGGGCATAATACCCAGAGCAAACACGGACAATCGTTCCAGCGCACCACCGGAGAACATGTCAAAGAGACCCAGTATTGTTCCCTTGGCTTTGGCGAAGAAACTGGCCAAGGCCACTGCATCAATTCCAGGAACCGGCACATGAACCCCAATACGGTAAACGATAAGCAGGCATAGGGTGAACAGTACGCGTTTCTTTAGTTCAGGAATTTTAAAAAGATTCTGAAACCCGCCACCAATCATGCTGTTACCTCGACGGTGCCGCCTGCAGCTTCAATTTTTGCCTTCGCACCTGTACTGATATGCCCTATCATCAGGGTAATCGAAAAAGTAATTTCGCCATTTGCCAAAACCTTGATAGCATCAAATTTTCCCTTAACAATTCCTCGCTGAATCAAACTGGCTTCATCCACGACCGCACCAGTCTCAAACACGGCAAGATCACGCAAATTTACTATGGCATAGACTTTTTTAAAGATATTGGTAAACCCTCGCTTGGGCAGTCTGCGATGGATCGGCATCTGACCACCTTCAAATCCGGGCCTCACACCGCCGCCAGAACGGGCTTTCTGTCCCTTGGCCCCTTTCCCTGAGGTTTTACCCGTGCCGGAGGCCATGCCTCTTCCCAATCTTTTACGATCTTTTCTGGCTCCAATCGCTGGGGACAATTCATTTAAGCTCATCTACTTCTCCTCGGCTTTCACCAGGTGAGACACGGTATTGATCATCCCCCTGATTGAAGGGGTATCCGCATGTTCTTTCGCCTGGTTTATTTTTGTCAATCCCAGGCTTCTTAGCACTTTTCTGTGTTTTTCTGGCCTGCCAATCATACTTTTAATCAGTTTAACCGTAAGGATACCGGACATTGCATTTCCCTTCAATAGAGTTCTTCCACCCGTTTACCCCGTCTTGCTGCTACCTGCTCGCGGCTCTGGAGTTTTCTAAGGCCTTCAATAGTCGCTTTGACCACATTGTGTGGATTATTGGATCCCATGCACTTGGTCAATATATTCTGAACACCGACAGCTTCCAGTACCGCGCGAACAGCACCGCCTGCAATCAAACCCGTCCCATTGGCGGCGGGTTTCAAAAAAACCTTGCCAGCACCAAACCTCCCCAGAATCTCATAGGGAATAGTGCCTTCGATCAAAGGAACACTGCACATGTTCTTTTTGGCCTGCTCGACACCTTTTCGTATCGCCTCCGGAACTTCACCCGCTTTTCCCAAGCCGTATCCTACACTACCCTTCCCGTCACCCACGACAACGATAGCACTGAAGCTAAATCTACGCCCGCCTTTCACAACTTTTGCAACCCGGTTGATATGAACGACCTTGTCAATCAGTTGATTGTCGACATTATCTTGTTTGAACAAGTGTATTCCTCCTTCGATCAGAAATCTAGACCGGCTTCACGGGCGCCATCGCTGACAGCCTTAACCCGACCATGATACATAAACCCGTTGCGATCAAAAACGACTTTCTTAATTCCCATATTGACGGCTCTTTCTCCGAGTAATTTTCCAATAAAAACCGCTTTTGCGACTTTATTGTCAAATTTGTCCAGAACTTTTACAGCCGGATCAAGGGTAGATATCGCCACCATTGTTAGCCCTTTCGAATCATCAATGATTTGGGCATAAATATGCTTTGCACTGCGAAAGACGCAGAGCCTCGGACGCTCGGGGGTGCCGGAAAGTTTTTTTCGAATCCTCAACTTTCGTTTTAAGCGCGCTTGTTTTTTTTCATCAACTGAACTCATCCTGTTTATTCCTTTATCAGTTTACAACTTGTTCAGCAGGTCGTTCAAGAAACTGCACTCTCATTCACTTGCTATTTAGTCCCTGTCTTTCCAGCTTTTCGTTGAATACGCTCTTCTGCGTATTTAATCCCCTTGCCCTTATAGGGTTCTGGAGATCTAAATTGTCGGATCGTTGCGGCAGTTCGGCCAAGAAGTTCCTTGTCTATACCAGAAAGTGTAATCACGTTGCTCTTATCGACCGAGGCGCTGATACCATCAGGTAGATCATAATTGACCGGATGAGAATACCCAAGACTCATCACCAATACATTGCCACTGACTGAAGCGCGATAACCAATCCCGTTTACCTCAAGATTCCGTTGAAACCCGGCATGGACTCCGGTTACCATATTGGCGACCAGACTTCGTGTCAACCCTTGGAGAGCGTCAGTTTTTTTACCTTCATCTTTTTTAATGATTGTAACGACTCCACCATCTACCTGCAATTCAACAGATGGGTGCAGAGAATGGGTCAATTTCCCTTTTTCGCCCTGAACCGTAATCTGGCTACCAGCAAGAGAAAGCTGGACTTTATCAGGAATCAGGATCGGCTTTTTACCTATTCTGGACATGTATTACTCCTCATCCTACCATATTTTGCAGAGAATTTCTCCGCCGATATTCTCATTCCTAGCTTGTCGGTCGGTCAATATTCCCTTCGAAGTCGAAAGAATGGAAATGCCCAGTCCATTCAGAACAGGCTTGATATCCTTACCTTTTGTATATATTCGCCTGCTGGGCTTACTCACACGCTCCAGTCCATATATAGCATTCGTGTTTCCCAAGGCATATTTTAAGTAAACTCGCAATATACCCTGTTTTTCATCCTTAACGAATTTATAGTTTCGAATATAGCCCTCGTTTTTCAACACCTTGGCCAGCTCGACTTTCAGCTTCGAGCCCGGAATATCCACACTGGTGAATTTTGCTTTTCCAGCGTTTCGAATCCTTGTTATCATATCTGCAATTGGGTCACTAATCGCCATTGCTTTCTCCCATAACATTTTGCAATATTTGAATTTTCATAAACCCTGCACTGTTACCAGCTCGATTTGGTTATGCCAGGAAGAGAGCCTTGAGAGGCTAAATTCCTAAAACAAATCCGGCATATCCCGACCTTTCGAATAAATCCTCTGGGCCTCCCACACATAGGACACCGGTTATACGCCCTGACCCCGAACTTAGGAACTCTCAATGCCTTATTCATCAGCGATTTTTTTGCCAATTCATCCTCCCCTTATAAACTAGTTATCACTTAGCACTTTTTGAGCTGCAATCATTATTAATTTCGAAATGGCATGCCTAAAAGTTTCAGAAGCTCTTTGCCCTCTTTATCAGTTTTCGCAGTGGTGACAACCGTAACATTCAGCCCCTTGATCACATCAATAGTATCATAACTCAATTCTGGGAAAATGGTGTTCTCTTTGATGCCGAGTGTATAATTGCCTCTTCCATCAAAGGCTTTTCCGGAAATTCCTTTAAAATCGCGAACCCGCGCAAGCGCCACATTTACCAGTTTATAAAAGAAATCGTACATTCGGTCTTGCCGCAACGTGACCATACATCCGATAGGCATATTTTCTCTAAGCTTAAAAGCAGCAATTGATTTTTTAGATCGGGTAATGACCGGCTTCTGACCAGAAATAGCTTTCAGTTCCTCAACTGCCGAATCCATAATCTTGATATTGTGAATGGCTTCACCCAAACCCATATTCAAAACAATTTTATCTAGTTTTGGAATTTCCATCCTATTTCTGTACTGGAAGGTGTCAACCAACTTAGGGACAACTTCCGTTCCGTAGTATTCTTTCAATTGAGACATGATAATCCTCCAGCAAACGATCCTATTTATCAATGAATTCGTTGCATTTTCGACATACCCGAATTTTTTTACCATCGTCGAGGCTTTTGATTTTGAGCCGAACCGGTGTCATACACTTATTGCACATCAACAGAACATTTGACCAATGAATCGGCGCTTCACTCTCAACGATACCACCCTGTCTGTTTTTTGCGCTCTGTTTAGTATGTCGTTTCACGATATTAACACTTTCGATCAAAACGCGACATTTTTTACGATTAACTTTCAACACCTTACTGACCTTACCAGAATCTTTGCCGGTAATTACCTTTACTTTATCATCTTTTTTCAAATGACATATATTTTCATCTTTTTTCAAGTGACATGTATTTCTTATCATGAGCAGCTTCTCCGACAGACAGTGTATTTCTAAAGGACTTCTGGGGCCAGTGAAATAATTTTCATGAAACGTTTTAATCGAAGCTCTCTGGCCACCGGGCCAAAAATACGTGTTCCGATAGGTTCCTGGTTAGCATTAATCAGTACAGCGGAATTATCGTCAAATCTGATAAACGAGCCATCCGGTCTTCTGATTTCTTTTTTGGTTCGAACGACAACAGCCTTTAAAACTTCCCCCTTTTTTACCTTGGCGTTGGGGATGGCTTCCTTAACAGATACGACGATAACATCGCCGACACTTGCATACCGTCTTCTGGAGCCGCCTAATACTTTTAAACAGTAAACAGTTTTGGCACCAGAATTATCCGCCACTGTTAATTGGGTCTCTGACTGAATCATCTTCTTTGCCTTCCTTTATCATCAAATGGCTTTTTCGACGATTTCACTAACGCGCCATCTTTTAGTTTTACTGATGGGTCTGGACTCAGTAATCAATACCTTATCGCCAATACTACAGGCATTGGTTTCGTCATGGGCGGCGAATTTTGCACGGCGTTTTACAAATTTATGATACACCTTGTGCTTTACAAGCCTTTCAACCTGAACAACAACGGATTTATCCATTTTGTTACTGATGACTTTTCCAACCATCTGCCTTCTCATTCCTCGAGTCTTCATATCTGCTGTTCTCTTTTGAGTTCATGGGTTAGCTGTCTTGTGACATCCTGAATTCATTCTTTATGGTCATTAATCTTGCGATATCCCGTTTAATAAACATTAGCTTTTTGGGATTTTCAAGCTGACCAATTTCATGCTGAAATCGCAGATTGAACAATTCCTGCTGCATACTGGCAACTTTCAGTTCCATTTCTTCAGGAGTCAACTTTCTGATTTCACCGGCCTTCATTGCACCTCGCTCCTCTCTATAAATCGGGTTTTTATGGACAGCTTGTGAGATGCAAGTCTTAGAGCTTCCACAGCAAGCTCTTTTGAAATGCCTTCCATTTCATAGAGGATTCTGCCAGGGCGAATAATAGCAACCCAACCTTCCGGCGCGCCTTTACCTTTACCCATCCGGACTTCTGCAGGTTTTTTTGTAAAAGGCTTATCAGGGAAAATCCGAATCCACAACTTCCCGCCTCGTTTTACATGTCGAGTCATGGCAATTCGGGCGGCCTCAATCTGTTTCGAACTGATTGCACCACATTCAACCGCCTGCAATCCAAAATCTCCGTAATTTAACGTAACACCACGCTTGGATAACCCTCGCATGCGTCCACGTTGCTGTTTTCGAAATTTTACCTTTTTGGGACTCAGCATGCCCTGTATCTCCTATCCATTACTATCTGACTTCAACCGCATCTTTTTTCAGAATTTCGCCCTTGAATATGAAAACCTTGATCCCGACAATCCCATAGGTAGTATTGGCTTCTGAAAATCCATAATCGATATCAGCTCTGAGTGTATGCAGAGGAACCCTTCCTTCGCGGTAAAGTTCGGTTCTGGCCATTTCAGCGCCACCAAGCCTGCCAGAGCAGATCACTTTAACACCTTGGGCGCCAAATCGCATCGCTGATGCAATTCCCCTTTTCATCGCACGCCTGAAAGCCACTCTCCGTACGATTTGCAGTGCAATATTTTCCGCCACCAGTTGGGCATCCAATTCCGGTTTTCTGATTTCCTGAATGTCGATAATCACATCCTGAGAAATCATTTTTTCAACATCTTGCTTGAGCTGAACGATCTCTGCGCCTTTTTTTCCAATAATGATTCCGGGTCGGGATGTGAATATGCGTAGTCTCACGCGTTTGGATGATCTTTCGACTTCAATCTTGGAAACTCCAGCGTGACCTAGTTTCTTTTTCAGGTATTTTCGGATATTAAAATCTTCGAGAATATAAGCCGAATATTTTTTACTGGCAAACCAACGTGACTCCCAAGTTTTGACAATTCCCAATCTCAACCCAATTGGATTTACTTTCTGGCCCAAGCGATATCCTCCTTTTTAGAACGATTTTTGTGCTAACGTTACCGTGATGTGTGATGTTCTTTTGATGATTTGAGTTCCACGGCCTCTAGCTCTGGCGCAGAAACGTTTCAGAGAAGGCCCCTGATCAGCAGTGATATTCTTGATAATCAGCGCATCCACATCAACACCCGCACGCTGCCCGGCATTGGCAACAGCAGATCGGACGATTTTCTCCACGATTGCAGCCGCTTTTTGTGGCATAAACTTCAGAATATTCAGGCCTTTTTCGACCGGCTTCCCTTTTACGGTGTCAACAAGTATTTGAACTTTCCGAGGAGAAATTCGCACAAATCTTGACACAGCTTTCACATCTAACTCAGCCATTTTTTGCTCCAATATTACTTCTTGACTTTGGTTTTTTTATCTCCGGTGTGGCCATAAAACGTCCTTGTTGGCGAAAATTCCCCAAGTTTGTGGCCTACCATATCTTCTGAAACAAATACGGGCACAAATTTTTTGCCATTGTGTACGGCCATCGTAATGCCCACCATTTCAGGTACAATAGTAGAACGACGTGACCAGGTTTTCACCACACGATTGCTCCGAGTTTC
>SERZ01000768.1_pt1 | contig 20634 bp, 16 predicted proteins | sample 3171461 | NCBI WGS metagenome assembly SERZ01 (sample SAMN06051861, study PRJNA518727) | freshwater metagenome | biome: subpolar coniferous forest; feature: holomictic lake; material: water; isolation source: holomictic Lake 227, 6 m depth | place: Canada: near Kenora, Ontario | collected... | reverse complement strand
GGCGCAACTCCGGCACCGCCTACCTGAGGAAGCGCTGCATTCTGTCCAGCGGCCGGGCCAGCGTCAATCCCTTCGCCGGAAAATCGTGAAATATTTCCTCGGCCGTGACCGAACCCGACCCGCTGAAGCACCCCGGACCCGGGCGAACGGGTAATTGACAAGCGCTGCCGGGAACGCCACCGTTGCTTACCACCGCCACCGCCGCGACCGTTTTGTCCTTGCGGAATCCGTTCGAGGGGGCTTTTTTCATGACCGTCGCTGCCGAGTCTTCGCGGACCGCCGCCACCACGCCGCCGCTTTCCCCCTGCGTTCCCGGGTCGGCCGCCTGTTTCCCGGTGGATTTGGAAGTTGATGTCGGGGCGCTGATCGCCGAGCTGACCGGCGAACTGCACCGCCTCAGTCTGGCCTGCCGCGACGATCCCACCGGCAGCCCGGTGCTTTTGCTCGGCCTCGGCCTCGCGCGCCGGCTGGCCGAGGGCCGAATCGGGCCGTCGGCCCTCGAACAGCTGGTCCAGCGCCTGACCGTCGATGGTTTTGCCGGCCGGGCCGCCCGACTCGGCCGCAGCCTCGGCGAGACGGACCCGGCCGCCAACGCCGCGCGCCTGACCGCGCTCTTCGAAGTCCTCGCCCGCCCCGACGCCGACGCCCCCGCCCTGCCCTTCGAGACATTCCGGGTCCGAATCGAGCGCGAGGTCTTCGGCATCGTCATCACCGCCCATCCGACCTTCAGCCTCTGCGGCGGCCTGATGCGCGATCTGGCCACCCTCGCCACCGGCCGCGATGCCGCCGGCCTGCCCCTGACCGCCGATTCGCTTCAGGCGATCGTCGACCGCGCGACCGTCACCGAGCACAGCCCGGATCCAGAGCTGACCCTGGCCCGGGAGCACGCGCTTTCGCTGGAGGCGATCGGCAACATCGAGCTGGCGCTGCACCGGGTTTACGAGATCGTCTTCGAGGTCGCCCGCCGGCTCTATCCCGAGCGCTGGACCGAGCTGCGGCCCCGGTTGCTGACCATTGCCACCTGGGTCGGCTATGACCTCGACGGCCGTTCCGACATCCGCTGGACCGACATCCTGCACAAGCGCTTCAAAGTTCAGGCGGTCCAGCTCGGCCGCTACCTCGTCACCGTCCGGGGTCTCCGCGACCGGGTCGGCAGTTCGGGGCCGCTGGCCCGGGCGCTCGGCGACACCCTGGAGCTGATGGAAAGCCGGATCGCGCTCTCGGTGGCCCAGATCGGCGACGAGATCGCCGCGTTCGGCATGGTCGGCTCGGACGGCCACTGGCGCGAGGCGATTCGCCGCATCTCCCACCGCATGTTCCAGAACCGTACCCTCCGGCTCTGCGAGGCCGGAACCCTGATCGCGATGGTCGACCGCTCTCTGGCCCGGCTCGGCGAAACCGTCACCGCCGACACTCAGGCCGCCGCCCTGCTCGCCCGCGACCTTGCGGTGCTGCGCACCGAGTTTTCCGTGCACGGCCTCGGCCTCGCCCACACCCATGTCCGGATCAACGCCACCCAGGTTCACAACGCCATCCGCAAGGCGGTGGGCGTCACCGCCGATCCCAACGACCCCCGGGTGCGCCAGTCCTACCTCAACCGGATCAGCGAGCTGCTCGATTCCTGCGAGCCGGTGACGATCAACTTCGGCTCCCTGCTCGGCGAGCGGACCTCGGTCAAGCAGCTGTTCATGGTCGTGGCCCAGATGCTGAAATACAGCGACCACACCGCGCCGGTCCGCTTCCTGATCGCCGAGTGCGAGAGCGCCTTCACGGTGCTGACCGCGCTCTATTTCGCCAAGCTGTTCGGGGTCGAACGCAAGGTCGACATCTCACCGCTGTTCGAAACCGAAAAGGCGCTCAAAGGCGGCAGCCGGGTGATCGACCAGTTGCTGGAGAACCCCCATTACCGCGCCTACATCCAGGTCCGGGGCCGGATTTCGGTCCAGACCGGCTATTCCGATGCCGGCCGCTACCTCGGCCAGACCGCCGCCGCGGCCTCGATCGAACGCCTGCGCCTGCGCCTGATCCGGGTGATGGCCAAGCACCACCTGAAAAACGTCAAGCTGGTGATCTTCGACACCCACGGCGAGTCGATCGGCCGCGGCGCCCACCCGGCCGGGATCAAGGAGCGGCTCGACTACATCGACCCGCCCGAGACCCGGGCCATGATGGCCGCCGCCGGCATCGCCTTCAAGCAGGAGGTCAGCTTCCAGGGCGGCGACGGGTTCCTGCCCTTCCTCAGCGGCGCCGGCGCCTTCGCCGTGGTCACGCGGGTGCTCGAACACGCGCTGGCGCCGCCGCCGCCGCTCGGCACCGACCCCTATTACGAGGAAAACACCTACATCCGGGAGTTCTTCACCACCGTGAAGGAGTTCCAGGTGGATCTGATGCGGGATGCCAATTACGCGACGCTGCTCGGGGCCTTCGGACCCACCCTGCTGTTCCGCTCGGGCAGCCGCGACTCGCGCCGCCAGCACGAGGAGGCCGGCGAGGTCGACAGCGCGCAGGCCAGCCAGATCCGCGCCATCCCCCACAACGCCACCCTGATGCAGCTCGGCCTCCTGGCCAACAGCGTCGGCGGCGTCGGTGCCGCCATCGCCAAGGACCCGGCGCGCTTCCGCAGCCTTTATCGCCGGTCCGAGCGCTTCCGGCTGCTGCTCGGCATCGCCGAGTATGGCGCCGCGGTCAGCGACGCCCGGGTGATGCAGGGCTATATCGCGCTCCACGACCCCGGCTTCTGGATCGCCCGCGCCGGCGCCGGCGGCGACCCCGAGGCCACGGCGCGCCGGCTCGGCCCGGTGCTGCGGCTGGCCGACTATCTCGAAACCGCCGGGCTGCACGAGCGCCAGACCCGGGTTCTGCGCAAGCTGCGCCGCGACCTCACCGTGCTGCGCGATGCCCTCGTCACCCTCCGCGCCGAGGGCGGGGTGCCGGCGGGCTGCGACTCCCTGGTCACCGATCAGAGCCGGGCCGCGCTCAAGCTGCTGCATGCGCTCCGGCTGGCGCTGATCCAGGAGCTGTTCCTGCTGGCGATGAAGGTCCCCGATTTCTCGAGCCGCCACAACGTCACCCAAAAGGCGCTGATCGGCCGCCTGCTCCATCTCGACGTCGTGCCGGTGCTGGCCGCGCTCCAGGAGATTTTCCCGCGCATGGAGCCGCCGCCCAGCGAGGAGGATTTCGGCGAGCCCGCCGACTACCGCTCCGACGACAGTCAAAGCTACCAGTTCGAGAACGACCGCATCTTCGAGCCGATGGCCGGACTCTATACGCTGGTCCGCCGCATCTCGACCGCCGTCGCCCACCGGGTCGGCTTCTTCGGCTAGCGTCATGCGATCATGGCGAGGGAAGCGTCTTGGTGATCACGCGGGCGCGGAAACGGACATGACAGGGAGACCCGGCCGATGGCGCTGATCCGGCGGGCGCGTATCGCCGATGCCCCGGGCATCGGCAAGGTTTATGTCGAGAGCTGGCGGGCGACCTACCCCGGTCTGGTCCCCGACGGCTACCTGCTCGGCATGTCGGAGCAGGCGACCACCGAGCGCTGGCAGGCCCAGCTGGCCGCCCTCGGCGATGCCACCGGCGTCTATGTCGCGCTGGAGCGCCAGCAGGGGCTGGTCGGCTTCGCCAGTTGCGGCACTCAGCGCACCGCGATCGCCGGCTATGGCGGCGAGCTTTACACCCTTTATCTGCTCGACACCGCCCAGGGCCATGGCCTCGGCCGCCGGCTGATGGCGGCGGCGGCGGCCGATCTGGTCGCCCGCGGCATCGAGGGCATGGTGGTCTGGGTGCTGCGCGACAACCCCTCGCGCTGGTTCTATGAGCGCCTGGGCGGGCAGCGGCTGGGCGAACAGACCATCTGCCTCGGCCGCATCCTGCTGCCCGAAATCGCCTATGGCTGGCGCGACCTCGCCGAACTCACGCGCTTGCCCATCAACCCGCCGCTGGGGTAGCTAGGGGGAAGCTTCCCCCTTTTCCAGCTTGCGGGTGTGCGCCCATGGCCGCCGATCGCGTTCTCATTCTCGATTTCGGGTCCCAGGTGACCCAGCTGATTGCCCGGCGGGTGCGGGAAAGCGGCGTCTATTGCGAAATCCATCCCTACTCGGTGGCGGAACAGCGCATCCGCGCCTTGGCGCCGCGGGCGGTGATTCTCTCCGGCAGCCCGGCCTCGGTGACCGACGCCGGCGCGCCGCGCGCTCCCGAGGCGGTGTTCGGGCTCGGAGTGCCGGTGCTCGGCATCTGCTACGGCCAGCAGACGATGTGCGCCCAGCTCGGCGGCAGGGTCGAGGGCAGCGATCACCGCGAATACGGTGCCGCCACCCTGACCATCACCGCCGAGGACTGCCCGTTGTTCGACGGCATCCGCGAAACCGGGGCCAGCCGGCTGGTCTGGATGAGCCACGGCGACCGGGTTACGGCGCTGCCCGAGGGCTTCCGGGTGGTCGGAATCAGCGATGGCGCGCCCTTCGCGGCCATCGCCGATGAGGCCCGGCGCTATTACGGCGTGCAGTTTCATCCCGAGGTCGTCCACACCCCCGACGGCAGCCGCCTGCTGGCAAATTTCATCCATAAGATTGCCGGCTGCACCGGCGACTGGACCATGGCCGCCTTCCGCGACGCCGCGATCGCCAAGATCCGCGCCCAGGTCGGCCACGGCCGGGTGATCTGCGGCCTCTCGGGCGGAGTCGACAGCACGGTGGCCGCAGTGCTGCTCCATGAGGCGATCGGCGACCAGCTGACCTGCATCTTCGTCGACACCGGCCTGATGCGCCTGGACGAGGCCGAGGAGGTGGTCGGCCTCTTTCGCGACCACTACAACATCCCGCTGGTCCATGTCGAAGCCGGGGCGCAGTTTCTGGGCAAGCTGGCCGGGGTCAGCGATCCCGAGACCAAGCGCAAGGTCATCGGGGCCACCTTCATCGACGTCTTCGATGCCGAGGCGCGGCGGGTCGGCGGCGCCGAGTTCCTGGCCCAGGGCACGCTCTACCCCGACGTGATCGAAAGCGTCTCGGTTACCGGCGGCCCCAGCGTCACCATCAAGTCCCATCATAATGTCGGCGGCCTGCCGGCACGGATGAAGCTGAAGCTGGTCGAGCCCCTGCGCGACCTCTTCAAGGACGAGGTGCGCAAGCTCGGGCGCGAACTCGGGCTGCCCGAGAGTTTCGTCGGCCGCCATCCCTTCCCCGGCCCCGGCCTCGCGATCCGCATTCCGGGCGAGATCACCCCTGAAAAGCTCGACATCCTGCGCCGGGCCGACCGGGTCTATCTCGAGGAAATCCGCCGTGCCGGTCTTTACGACAAAATCTGGCAGGCTTTCGCGGTGCTGCTGCCGGTGCGCTCGGTCGGCGTGATGGGCGACGGCCGCTCCTACGACTATGTCCTGGCACTGCGGGCGGTGACCTCCACCGACGGCATGACCGCCGACTTCTACCGCTTCGACCACGACTTCCTGGCCCGCACCGCCACCCGGATCATCAACGAGGTCCGCGGCATCAACCGCGTCACCTACGACATCACCAGCAAGCCGCCGGGAACCATCGAATGGGAATAGCCGGCCGGAGCCACGGATCGACCGGCAAAGCAAGGGCGCCTTCGGGCGCCCTTTTTGCTGCGCCGACGAGCCATCGTAGAACTACATAGATAAGTTGCCGGATTGCCAGATGTTGCAGCGCAATGCAAACTATATTCCCAAATCAAGCTCCGGCACTGTCAAAGCCGTGGCCTGACAGACTGATTGCATCGTTCTCAGGACCGACCATGGATACTTTATCATCACTGTGATCAATTCGTAGGCACCCCAAGCATCGCCGCTTCATCCTCGGAAGCGCTGCCTGATCGCCCGGCGGCTTGGCTTGGGATTTGCTTGCCGTCTTCGAACGCGACCCACGACCCTGGAACCGTCGTCTCATGCTGCTGGCCATCGGAAGTCTCGCCTTGATCGGAGCCGCCCTCGGTACCCTGCTCGGGGTGGCGTCGCGCCGGCTTCGCGTCGAGCCGCTGCCTCTGGACCGGGAGTTGCTGGCTTTGCTGCCCGGCTGTGAATGCGGGCAATGCGGCTTTGTCGGCTGCGCCCAGGCGGCGGTTGCGCTCGCCAACGGCAAGGCGCTGCCGAACCTCTGCCGCCCGGGCGGCCTCAGAGTGGCGAGGGTGCTGACGGAACGGCTGGCCGAGCGGTTGGGCGCCGGAGCGCAAACGGCGGCGGCAGTGACGGCAGGCGGCGACCGGAGCGGGTTCCTGCCGGCCGGAGCGACCGGCGACGACTGGCTTTACGACGGCCAGGACACCGAGACCCCGCTGCTCGCCGCCGCCTGCCCGGGCTGCAGCGGGCGTCAGGTCACCAGAGCGGCGGCGGGCGGCCGTTACCCGAGCCGATCGCAATCCCGCAGCCGTTGCCAGGCGCGCCGGCCGCGGGCGCGGCGGTCCTAGGAGCGGATCCGATACCGAGGAGCATCAGGCCATGAAACTGTTCACGATCAAAGGCGGGGTTCATCCCGAATATCGCAAGGAGAAGACCCGGGACAGCGCCATCGTCAGCCTGCCGATTCCGCGCATTCTCTGCCTGCCCCTGCAGCAGCATGTCGGCGCCGCGGCGGAGGCGGTGGTCAGTTCGGGCCTCAAGGTGAAAAAGGGTCAGGTGCTGGCGGTCGCCCACGGCTCGGTGTCGGCGCCGATTCACGCCCCGACCTCGGGCTATATCGTCGACATCGTCGATCATGTCGCGCCCCATCCCTCGGGCCTGACCCAAAAGACGATCATGCTGCGGAGCGACGGCAAGGACGAGTGGGGTGAGTTGCCGGCGCCGATCGCCGATCCCTTCGCCGCCAGCCCCCGGGAAATCTCGGCCCGGGTCGCCGAGGCCGGCATCGTCGGTCTCGGCGGCGCCGCCTTTCCGTCTTCGGTCAAGCTCAGCCTGCGCGCCGGCCACGCCCTCGAGATGCTTCTGCTCAACGGCGCCGAGTGCGAGCCCTACCTGACCTGCGACGACCGCGTGATGCGCGAGTATGCCGAGGAGGTCATCGATGGCGGGCGGATCATGGCCCATGCCCTCAACACCAAGCGCGTCCTGGTCGCGATCGAGGACAATAAGCCCCAGGCCATCGAGGCCATGAGCCGGGCCGGCGCACCCTTCGGCATCCAGGTGGTCAAGGTCCCGGCCCGCTATCCCATGGGCTCGGCCCACCATCTGGTCAAGACCGTCACCGGCCGCGAACCGCCGGCCCATGGCCGCACGGCGGCGGTCGGCGTGCTGGTGCACAATGTCTGCACCGCCCGCGCGGTTCACCGTGCCGTGCGCTTCGGCCAGCCGCTGATTTCGCGGGTGATCACGGTCAGCGGCGGCGCGCTCGCCCGCGGCCACAACATCGACGTGCTGCTGGGAACGCTGGTCTCCGACCTGATCCCATTCTGCGGCGGCTTCGCCGATGGCGCGATGCCGTTCCGGGTGATCTCGGGGGGACCGATGATGGGCCATGCCCTGCCCGCCCTCGACGTGCCGGTGGTCAAGGGCACCTGCGGTATCCTGGCGCTGACCCAGGCCGAGGTCAACGAGCAGATGCCCGAACCCTGCATCCGCTGCGGCGCCTGCGTCGAAGTCTGCCCCAACGGGCTGATGCCGCTGGAAATGTCGTCCTATATCCGTCACGACCGCCTGGAGGACGCCACCCGCCTCAACGTCCAGGACTGCATGTCCTGCGGCGGCTGCTCCTATGCCTGCCCGTCGCACATCCCGCTGATGCACTATTTCGAGTACGCCAAGGGGCGGCTCAAGGCCCACGACCGCGAGCACAACAAGCGGGAGCGGCTGAAGAAACTCGCCGAGGCCCGCCGGCTGCGGATGGAGAAACAGGCCCGGGCCAAGGCCGAGGCGGCGGCGCGCAAGGCCCGCCCGGCACCAGCCCCGGACAGCCGCTGCAGCCCCGACCAGCCGCTCTGAGGCGCGGGCGACTCCGGCCGGACCGGTTATATCGCTTTGCACACCAAGTTTCGCTTTCCCGTCATGGCCGGGAGGTGTATCTTGCCGGCAACAGGATGTGGCTGGAATCCCATGCCCCGGACCTGACCGAGAGCCCAGCGCCGCCGCGAGTGCTTCATGATTTTGATCGGCCGGCCTTCCGAATCCCTGATCATATGGCACCGCGTCACCGCGTGGGCCAGCCGGGTTGGTCTGGCAAAAAAACTGGCGGTTTTGCTCAGTGTCGCCGCCACCATCGCCGGCTTTGCCACCTACGCCGCGCTCACCGAGTCGTCACCGTTCGGCCAGAGCACGCCGCGCACCGTCACAGCGCTGCTCACTGTCGATCTGACGCTCCTGCTGCTGCTCGGCGCGCTGATCGCCCGGCGCATCGTCCAGATCGGCATCGGCCGGCGTCAGGGGCAGGCCGGCTCGCGACTCCATGTCAAGATGGTTGCCGGCTTCAGCGTGCTGGCGGTCACCCCGGCAATCCTGATGGCGGCGTTCTCGGCGATCTTCTTCTCGTTCGGCATCCAGGAATGGTTCAGCGACCGGGTGCGCACGGCGGTCCACGAGTCGCTGGAGGTGGCCCAGTCCTACCTCCATGAGCACCAGCAGAACATCAAGGCCGACGCCCTGGCCATGGCCACCGACCTCAACCAGGAGGCCGACCGGCTGAGCGCCAACCCGCCGCTGTTTAATCAGGTGGTGTCGACCCAGGCGGCGTTGCGGGCGCTGACCGAGGCGATCGTCTTCGATGGCAGTTCGGGGCAGATTCTTGCCCGCTCGGGCTTCACCTTCACCCTCGAGTTCGAGCCGATCTCGACCGAGGCGATCGAGCAGGCGCGGCGGGGCGAGGTCGCGCTGCTGATCAACGAGGCCGACGACCGGGTGCGGGCGCTGGTCCGGCTCGACCGCTATTCCGAGATCTACCTTTTGGTCGGCAGGGTGGTCGAGGCGCGGGTGCTGGCTCACATGTCCTCGGCCCAGGACGCGGTCAAGCAATACACCGAACTGGAGGGCAGCCGCTCCAATCTCCAGATCACCTTCACCCTGATCTTCGTAGTGGTGGCGCTGCTGTTGCTGCTGGCCGCGGTCTGGATGGGGCTGAATTTCGCCACCCAGTTGATCACGCCGATCTCGGCCCTGATCGGCGCCGCCGAACAGGTGCGGGCGGGCGATCTGTCGGTGCGGGTGAGCGAACCCGCGGCCGAGGATGAACTCGGCACCCTGACCCGCGCCTTCAACCGCATGACCAGCCAGATCGAGACCCAGCGCGGCGCGTTGGTCGAAGCCAACCAGCAGTTGGATCTGCGGCGCCGCTTCACCGAGGCGGTGCTGGCCGGGGTTTCGGCCGGGGTGATCGGGCTCGATCAGTCGGGCGCGGTGATCCTGCTCAATCAGCCGGCGGTCGGACTGCTCGGGGTTTCGGATCCCCAGGCGCTGGTCGGCCACCCGCTTACCGAGGCGGCGCCGGAAATGACCGACCTCACCGACGCCATCGTGCGCCGGCCCGGCCGGCTGGTCGAGGCCCAGGTCCAGTTGCGCCGCCCCGGCAGCCCGACCCGGACTCTGCTGGTGCGCATCGCCGCCGAGATTTCCGACAACGAGGTTCGCGGCTACGTCGTCACCTTCGACGACATCACCGAACTGCTCTCGGCACAGCGCAAGGCAGCCTGGGCCGACGTCGCCCGGCGCATCGCCCACGAGATCAAGAACCCGCTGACCCCGATCCAGCTCTCGGCCGAGCGGCTGAAGCGCAAGTACCTCAAGGAGATCACCAGCGACCCCGAGACCTTCACCACCTGCGTCGAAACCATCGTCCGGCAGGTCGGCGACATCGGCCGGATGGTCGACGAGTTCTCGGCTTTCGCGCGCATGCCCCAGCCGGTGATGAAGCCGGCCAATGTCAACGACATCTGCCGGCAGGCGGTGTTCCTGCAATCCTCCGCCCATTCGGCGGTCAAGTTCGACATGCAGCTGCCGCCGGAAAAGTGGCAGGTGCCCTGCGACAGCCGCCAGATTTCCCAGGCCCTGACCAACCTGCTCCAGAATGCCGTCGACGCCATCGATGGCCGCGTCGCGGTCGATGGCGACCCGCTGCCCAACGGCTATGTCGCCATCCGCCTGACCGGCGACGATCTCCGGATCGGCATCATCGTCGAGGACAACGGCAAGGGCCTGCCCACCGATGTCGAGCCCGACCGCCTGATGGAGCCCTATGTCACGACCAGGGTCAAGGGCACCGGGCTCGGCCTCGCCATCGTCCGCAAGATCATGGAAGATCATGGCGGGGAACTGCTCTTGGAAAGTCGGGCGGAGGGTGGCGCCCGGGTCAGCCTGATCATTCCGCGCACCCAGGATATTCTCCCTCCGGCCACCGCCGCCCAGGCGGAGGCACCCTCACAGAAGCCGAAGCAGACAGCCCATGGCGCATGATATTCTGATCGTCGATGACGAGGCCGATATCCGCATGCTGATTGCGGGTATTCTTAGTGACGAAGGCATGAAGACCCGCGAGGCCGGCAATGCCGATCAGGCGTTGGCCCAGGTCAAGGCCCGACGACCCAATCTGGTCATTCTCGATATCTGGCTCCAGGGCAGCCGGCTCGACGGTCTGGAGCTGCTCTCGGAAATGCGCAAGGATCACCCCGACCTGCCGGTGGTGATGATCAGCGGCCACGGAACCATCGAGACCGCGGTCTCGGCGATCAAGCTTGGCGCCTACGATTTCATCGAAAAGCCGTTCAAATCCGACCGCCTGCTGCTGCTGGTCGAGCGCGCGATCGAGGCGGCCAAGCTGAAGCGGGAAAACGCCGAGCTACGGCTCCGGGCCGGCGGCGAGATCGAACTGGTCGGCAAGGCCTCGGCGCTCAACGCCGTGCGCCAGTCGATCGACAAGGTTTCGCCCACCGGCAGCCGGGTTCTGATCACCGGCCCCGCCGGCAGCGGCAAGGAGGTGGTGGCGCGGTTGATCCATCAGCGGTCGCGCCGCGCCGAAGGGCCGTTCGTGATCCTCAACTGCGCGACCCTCCGCCCCGACCGCCTGGAGTTGGAGCTGTTCGGCAGCGATCAGGCCACCGACGGCGGCCGGCGCAAGACCGGCGTTCTCGAACTGGCCCACAACGGCACCCTCCTGCTCGACGAAGTCGCCGACATGCCGCTGGAGACCCAGGGCAAGATCGTGCGCGTGCTTCAGGAGCACACCTTCTCCCGGCAGGGCGGCGCCGCCCGGGTCGAGGTCGATGTCCGGGTGATCGCCTCGACCAACCGCGACCTTCAGGCCGAAATCGAGGGCAAGCGCTTCCGCCAGGATCTCTATTACCGGCTCAACGTCGTGCCGATCACGGTGCCGTCGCTGGGCGAGCGGCGCGAGGATATCCCGGTGCTGGCCCGCCACTTCATGGTCCGCTCGGCCCAGGCCTCCGGCCTGCCGGTGCGCGAGTTCGGCGAGGATGCGCTGGCCGCCCTCCAGGCCTACCATTGGCCGGGCAACGTCCGCCAGTTGCGCAACTGCATCGACTGGCTGCTGATCATGAGCACCGGCGATGCCAAGGAGCCGATCCGCGCCGATCAGCTGCCGCCAGAAATCGGCTCGATCACGCCGACGGTGCTGAAGTGGGACAAGGGCGGCGAGATCATGGGCCTGCCGCTGCGCGAGGCCCGCGAAGTGTTCGAGCGCGAATATCTGCTGGCCCAGGTCACCCGGTTCGGCGGCAACATCTCGCGCACCGCGGCCTTCGTCGGCATGGAGCGCTCGGCCCTGCATCGCAAGCTGAAATCGCTCGGCGTCCATGGCACCGACGGGCCACGCAAGCCAGGAGCGGAATAACGCGCCGCGCCACCCCGCCGGCTCACGGGAGACGCGCACAAATGAAGCCGACCGTCCGGGGACTGGCCGTCGCCGCCCTCTTGGCGCTACCGTCGGCCGGAGCTGCGTTCGCCCTCCAACCCGGGCAGCCGGGCCAGTTCGACTATTATGTCCTCAGCCTGTCGTGGTCGCCCGAATACTGCGCCGGGACCGGTGACCGCACCCAGGCCCCCCAGTGTACCGCCGGCCGCCCCTTCGCCTTCGTGCTGCACGGGCTCTGGCCGCAGTACGGCGCGGGCGGCTGGCCCCAGTTCTGCCTCCGTCCGGCCCCCGCGGTGCCCGAGCCCATCATTGAAAAGATGCTGCCGATCCAACCCGACCGGGGACTGATCCAGCATGAATGGGCACGGCACGGCACCTGCAGCGGCCTTGACGTCGCGCGCTATTTCGAGGCGTCGGCCGCAGCCTTTGCCGGGGTGGCGATTCCCGACCGCTACCAGGCGCCTGACCACGACCTGACCACCAGCGTCGCGGATCTGGTCGCCGCCTTCACCGCCGCCAATCCCGGCCTCAAGGCCGGCGACCTCTCGGTCCATTGCAAGAACCAGTATCTGGCCGAACTCCGGCTCTGCCTCGGCAGGGACCTGAAACCCGCCCGTTGCGGCGCGGACCTCCGCAACCAGTGCGGCCAAAGCGTGGTCCTGCGTCGGGTCCGGTAGGCAAAGGACCCCGTCAGAACCAGATGAGGGTCATGCAGCCGAACAGCGGCAGCAGCAGCAGCGCCGCCCAGAGCAGATAGCCGAAGAACCCGGGCATCGCGATCCCCCGGTCTTCGACGATCGCCTTCAGCATCAGGTTGGGGCTGTTGCCGACATAGGTCAGCGCGCCCATGAACACCGCTCCCATCGTGATCGCAAGCAGGGTCGGCGCCTCACGGCCCATCAGGGCTGCGGCGTCGCCGCCGGCGGCATGAAAGAAGACCAGCCAGGTCGGCGCGTTGTCGAGCACACTCGAGAGACCGCCGGCGAGCCAGAACAGGCGGGCGGGGTCCAACCCGGCCAGCCAGCCGGCAGCCGCGCCCTCGTGACCGGCCTGAAGGATGGCCAGCATCGGTGCCACGGTGACGAAGATCGCCGCGAACAACACCGCGACCTCGACCAGCGGCCGCCAGCGAAAGCCGCGGGCCTGCCGCGCCGCGCCGCCGGTGAGACACAGCGAGAGGGTGGCAATGGCCACCATCAGGGCTTCGGCGACCAGGGTCTCCAGCGGCACCCTGACCCCGGCGATGGCGACGCCCAGCTCCGGCCGCCACAATCCCTGAAACAGCACGGTCAGGGCAACCGCCCCCATCAGCACCAGATTGTCGCCGCCTTCGAGGCGCGGCCCCCCGGTCGACGGCCCCGCGGCTGCCCCGGGCGGCAACAGCCCGGACGCCACCTCCCGGTTGTACCAGCAACGGTCGATCAGGAAGAAGACGCCGAGCAGCACCAGGGTGGCCAGGAGGATCGGCGGCCCGAGATGGCGCGCGGTCCAAAAGAAATCAATGCCCTCGAGAAAGCCGAGGAACACCGGCGGATTGCCCAGCGGCGTCAGGCCGCCGCCGATGTTGCCGACCAGAACGATCAGGAACACCACAAGGTGGGCCTTTTGCCGCCGGGCCTCGTTGCCGGCAAGCAGCGGCCGGATCAGCAGCATCGAGGCGCAGGTCGAGCCGACCAGCCCGGCCAGCAGCGTCCCCGTCGCCAGCACCGCGACATTGGCCGCCGGCGTGCCGCCGCAGCCGCGCCCCAGCCGGACGCCGCCGGTGACGACGTAGCTGGCTCCGATCAGGATCACGAACGGCAGGTAATCGAGCACCATGATGTGGACCAGACCGGCCGCGATGGCGTCACCGCCGAACCGGAGGGCATAGGGGACGACGAAGGCCAGCGCCCAGACCAGCGACACCGCTCCAAATCGGCGGTGCCACAGTCCGGGCAGCGCCGCCGGCAGCAGCGCGATCGAGAGCAGCAGCCCGGTGAACGGCAGGCCCCACCAAAGCTCGAGCCCTCGGCCGTCGATACCGCCGCCGGCCCCGGACCCGGCGGCCAGAGCGGGACCAGCCGCCGCGGCCGCGAACAGAAGAACCGCCAGAGGCCAGGACCAACGCGCCGTCATCAGGGCAAAACCTCCACCGTCGAACCGCCGCACTATGCCGCCCCGCCCGGCCGGGGCCAACCCCAAAACGGCCGCAAGCCCCCTCGCCACCGCCCGCCCGCCATGATAAACTCCGGACGACAACAGTTTGGCGGCGGATTCCATGAAACTCCTTGATCTTGCGCAGGTGCTCGGCGGCCGGGTGGTCGGCGACGGTTCCCTTGACGTCGTTCGTCCGGTCCATCCGCGCGAAGCCGACAGTGCCGCCGATCTGGCCCTGGCGATGGACAAGAAGCTGGTGCCGCTGCTGGCCGGGACCAAGGCCCGGAGCGCGGTGGTGCCCGAGGGGGTCGAGGTGCCCGAGGGCGCGCTCGACGGCTATGTCGTGGTCGGCCGGCCGCGGATGGCGATGGCCGGGATCACCGAAGCCTTCGCGAAGCCGGTGCATCGCGACCCCGGCATTCATCCGACTGCGGTGATCGCGGAGAGCGCCCGCCTTGGTGCCGGCGTCGCCATCGGCGCGTTCGTCGTGATCGGCCCCGCCGCCACCATCGGCGACCGCAGCGTGGTGCTCTCCCACTGTTCGATCGGAGCCGGGGCGCGGGTCGGCGCCGACTGCCTGTTCCACCCCGGAGTCCGCATCGGCGACCGGGTGCTGGTGGGCGAGCGCGTGATCATCCATCACAACGCCAGCATCGGCGCCGACGGTTTCAGCTACGTCACGCCCGAACCGGGCAGCGTTGAAACCGCGAAGGCGACCGGGCAGGTCGGCGCCACCAACACGGTGCTGCGCCGGATCAATTCTCTCGGCGCCGTGGTGCTGGCCGACGACGTCGAGGTCGGCGCCAACAGCTCGATCGACCGCGGCACCATCGCCGACACCCGGATCGGCCGCAACACCAAGATCGACAGCATGGTTCAGATCGGCCACAACGTTCAGGTCGGCGAGAACTGCCTGATCTGCGGGCTGGTCGGCATCGCCGGCAGCGTCAGGATCGGCGACCGGGTGGTGCTGGCCGGACAGGTCGGCATCGGCGACAACGTCACCATCGGTGCGGACTCGGTGATCGCCGCCAAGTCGGGCGTCGGTACCGACGTGCCGCCGCGCTCGGTGATGTTCGGCATCCCGGCCCAGTCGCGCGACCGCGCCTTCTCCCAGATCAAGAACCTCGCCCGCCTGAAAAACCTGTTCGCCGACGTCGCCGCGATCAAGGCCAAGCTGAAGGGTGAGGGCTGAGCGGGGCCACGCGATGCGCCGGGTCGTCATCACCGGCCAGGGTGTCGCCGGCAGCGCCGGAACCGATAGCGCCGCCGTCTGGCGGGCGCTGATCGAGGGATGTCCGGTGGGCGCTCCGGCCGGCGGCTGCGCCGACGCGGCGCGGGCGGCGGTGGCCCAGTCGGGACTGGCCTTCGCCGACGGCATCGGCGAGCGCAGCGCCATCATTCTCGGCACCCTCGATGCCGCCGCGGTCGGAGCCCTGGCCCGGGAGCACGGTATCACCGGTCCGGCCTTCGCGGTTTCCAGCGCCTGCGCCTCGGCCGGGCACGCCATGGGCCACGCCTTCCAGCTGGTGCGGGCCGGGTTGGCCGAGGCGGCGCTGACCGGCGGCAGCTCCGGCAGTCCCGACACCGGGTCCATCGCGGCCTGGCAGGCCGCCGGGCTGCTGACCGCCGACCTCTGCCGACCCTTCGCCCGCGGTCGTTCGGGCACCCGGCTGGAAGCGGGCGCGGCGCTGTTTCTCTTCGAGAGCCTCGAATCCGCTCACGCCCGTCACGCCGAGATGCTGGCCGAGGTGATCGGCATCGGCATGACCACCAGCGCCCGCGCCGGCACGCCACCCGATGAGGAAGGCGCCGCCCGCGCCATTGTCGCCGCCCTGGCCGACGCCCGCATCGACCCCGGCGAAATCGATTATGTCGCCGCCCACGGCCTCGGCACCCTCGAGGGCGACCGGGCCGAGGTCCGCGCCCTTCATCAGGCCTTCGGCTTTCACGCCCGGCGCCTCGCGGTCTCTTCCGCCAAGCCGGTGTTCGGTCATACTCTGGCCGCATCGGCAGCCTTCGGCCTCGTGGCGGCGGTCGGGGCGCTTCGCCACGGCGTGGTGCCGCCGACCGGCAATCATGACGGTGCCGACCCCGGCTGTGATCTCGACGTCTGCCCCAACACCGCCCGCGAGCGCCCGCTGCGCACGGCGCTGGTCCCCGCCTTCGGCCTCGGCGGCCTGAATGCCGTGCTGGTGGTGCGCCGGCTGTGATCCGGCGCGCCCGGCTCAGCCCTTGGAGGTGAAGTTCAGCATCCCGGGCGCCTTATCGATGATCTCTTCGAGGATCAGCGAGGCGGTGTCGAGGTCGCGCTCCAGGTCGGCGACAATCTTGTCGGCATAGTTGGGCCGGCGCAGTTTTTCATGAGCATCGTGCAGGCTGCGCAACTCGGAAACGAAAATCTCGCGCGCGCCCATCGGCAGGACCGGATTGGCCGACAGCACGAAGAAGAAGCGCATACTGGCCCGCACCAGCACCGAGAGCATCAGCGCATCCAGCCGCTCGAATTCGCTGCGCAGATCATCAACGCGGGAGCCGGCGACGTTGCGCAACCGGCCCTCGATCAGGATCACCAGCGCCTGAAACTCGCCGACCTTGTCGCGAAAGGCGCGATAGGCGCCGAAGCTGTGCTTGCTGGCGTCGGCTTCGGCGGTCTTGGCCAGGGACATGGCTTCCCGGCACTGGCGCTCCAAGGCGCTCAGGAGTTCCTTGACCTCGGCTCGGGTGTAGGTCCGCTTCACCATGGGGGCTTCGACCGTTGGGCTCTGGAAAGCGCTGACCATACCACGGGCGCCGCCGCCGCGACAGGGCCAGCGGGCGGCATCCGGACAATCGCGGGAACAGGATTGTCCCGGACCGCGGCTTCCTTGTATCGTCGGGCCATGATTCGCATCGGCATCGACCTCGGCGGCACCAAGATCGAAGGCATCGCGCTCGACCGCGCCGGCCGCGAACGGGCGCGCCGCCGCGTCGCCACGCCCCAGGGCGATTACCCGGGCACCGTCGCCGCGATCGTCGACCTGGTATCGGATTTGGAACAGGCGGCCGGCGGCGGCCGGGGCAGGGTCGGAGTCGGCATTCCGGGCGTGATCTCGCCGGCCAGCGGCCTGATCAAGAATGCCAATTCCACCTGGCTGATCGGCCGCGCGTTCGACCGCGACCTTGCGGCGGCGCTGGAGCGGCCGGTCCGACTCCAGAACGACGCCAACTGCCTCGCGGTCTCAGAGGCCGCCGACGGCGCCGCCGCCGGGGCCGGGGTGGTGTTCGCGGCGATTCTCGGCACCGGCTGCGGCGGCGGCATCGTCGTCGATGGCCGGGTGCTGACCGGCGCCAACGCCATCGCCGGAGAATGGGGCCACAGCCCCCTGCCCTGGCCGGCCGATCCCGAACGGCCCGGCCCCGACTGCTATTGCGGCCGGCGCGGCTGTCTCGAAACCTGGGTTTCCGGCCCGGCGCTGGCCGCCGACCACCGCCGGGTCACCGGCGAGGCCCTCGACGCCGCAGCCATCGCCGCCCGCGCCGACTCCGGCGACCCGGCCGCGGCCGCCAGCCTGGACCGGCTCGAGCACCGACTCGCCCGCGGTCTCGCCACCGTGGTCAATCTGCTGGACCCCGAGGTGATCGTGCTCGGCGGCGGCCTCTCCAACATCGCGCGGCTGTATCGCACCCTGCCGCCGCTGCTCGCCGCCTGGTGCTTTTCCGATCAGATCACGACGCCGGTCCGGCCGGCCCGGCATGGCGATTCCAGCGGAGTGCGCGGTGCGGCTTGGCTCTGGCGGCCCGAGGAGAGTGAACCCCCATGACCAGCGGTACCATCTCCCTGGACGGCCAGACCCTCGAATACCGCCGCATCGCCGGCCCCGATCCCGGCGCGCCCACCGTGGTCTTCCTCCACGAGGGGCTGGGTTCGGTCAGCCTCTGGCGCGACTTTCCCGACCGCTTCGCCGCAGCCACCGGCTGTCCGGCCCTGATCTATTCCCGGCGCGGCTACGGCCGCTCGGACCCGTTGACGCCGCCCTACCGCCGGCCCAACGACTATCTCTTTACCGAGGCGCTTGAGGTGCTGCCGGCGCTGCTCGACCGGTTCGGGATCGCGGAGCCGATCCTGTTCGGCCACAGCGATGGCGCCACCATCGCCCTTATTCACGCCGGCGGCGCCGGACGGCCGGTGCGCGCGGCCATCATCGAGGCGCCCCACGTCTTCGTCGAGCCGCTGACCCTGGCCGGCATCCGGGCCGCCGTCGACAGCTGGCACAGCACCGCCCTGCCGCGAAAACTCGGCCGTCATCACCGCCACGTCGAAGGGACCTTCCGCGGCTGGTCGGAAACCTGGCTCGACCCCGGCTACCACGCCTTCAACTGCGAGCACCTGCTGCCCGGCATCACCTGTCCGCTGCTGGTGATTCAGGGCGAGGACGATCATTACGGCTCAACCGATCAGGTCAACCGGGTGGTCGCCCAGGTCTCGGGACCGTCGGCGGGTCTGTTCGTGCCCCGGTGCGGCCACACGCCCCATGCCGAACAGACGCAGGTGGTGCTCGACGCTGCCCTCACCTTCCTTGAGCGAAACCTCGCCCGACCGGCGGCGGCGACCCGACCGGAAGCGGCGTCGGAGATTGCCGACGGATGAGGCCGTCCTCACCGAAGGCGAAGACGACATCGTGGCCGGCGAACCAGTCGCGCAGCGCCCAGGTCACGAACAGCGCAATCGCGACGCCGCCGATGACATCGCCGAGAAAATGGGCGTTGATGACCACCCGGCTGGCGATGATCGGCAGCGCGTAAGCCCAGGCCAGCCAGCGCAGCTCGAACCAGAGGTAGGTCACCACCAGCGCCACCGAGGCCGCGGTGGCGGCATGGCCCGAGGGAAAGGACTGATAGTCGGCGCGGAAATTGATCGGCAGAAAACCGTAAAAGCCGCCCAGCTCCAAAAACTTGGGCCGCGCCCGCCCGGCAACGACCTTGATCACGTCGACCGCCAGCCCCGACAGCAGCACGGCAAGAAAGGCGAACAGCAGCAGCCACGCCCATTGACGATAGCGGCGCGCCCGCTCCTGGCCGGGCAGAACGGCGGCGGCCGCGCCCAGCCCGGCCGCACCCAGCCCAAGCGGCCATAAATACCACTTGCCGAGCCCGGCAACGGTAATGACGCGAAAGACGGCGTGAACCTCGGGGGGAAGCCCGCGCATCGCCAACGAGAGTGCGGCATCGAAGGCATGGATCGAGAGCAGGCAGACCCAGCCGGCCCAAACCAGCCACATCAGCGCCAGCACCCGGCGCTCCCAGAGCACGCCGCTCCAGGCCGGTCCGGCTCCCTTCAACGTACCGCCGTCACCTGTCGTCATCGCTCCGCCGCATTAGAGAGTCTGGGTCTGGTGCCGGGCCGGAGAATAGTTGAAGCCCTCGATCGTCGCCAGCGGCATTGCGACCAAGCCGCCCCGCCGCGGCAATCCTGCCCCGGCCGTGCTGGCGATCGGGCTGACCGCCATCGACGGCCACCAGAGCGATTCTCCAGTCCTCCCGCCACGGTGGCGGGTGGCGCGCCCGGCCAACCAGGGGCTGCCAAGTTTTATGCTTTTGAAATGGCATCGTCAGGCCAGCAACCGAGACGCCATCGCCAGGAATTCTCCATTTTTTTTCGGCTGCCCTTAACAATGGGCTGGCAATCCATCCGTCACGTGATAAAACTGTTTTTAACAGCGCACCCTGGCTGGCAAGCCCCATCCTTCTCCATAAATCGTGCCTCTTAACCGGCAGGTTTGTGTTTGCGCGAACTCGGGAAAATCACCGATCTCGACATGACAAACTCAACTTCATGGCAACCAAGCGATATCATGAACGCTGATTCTGGCATTGATGCCGATTCTTCGGACTCACCCAAAAGACAAAGAGGGCGAATTCCTCAGTCGGCTTGGCCGAGAATCCTGGAACGATATCGAGCAGGAGCAACTTTGTCCGCAATAGCCCGCGAGTTTGATTGCACACCGAGTGCGATCTCTTACATCGTTCGCAAGGCTGAAGCCTCCACGGCCGAGTCTCCCGAAGCCACCGAGGACGCGCCGCCGACGCAGCCACCGCCACCGACCCCGACTCCCAGCGCAGCCAAAGCGCCGTCGCCGATTACAACCCTGTCGCTGCCGGATCGCGGCAGCGGCCAGCCGCGCGTGGTCGCGGCCGCGGTTGTGCCGCCGACTGCCGCCGCCGCGCCGCCGGTCGTCCCGGCCGCCGCCGCGCCGCCGCCGATGGCTGCCGAGGCCCCCCGGCCGGCCGGCACCGAGGCCGCCCCGGTCAAGCCGGGACAGCCGCCGCCGGTCGATGCCGTCGAAGGCCGCCTCCGCGAGACCGCCCGCAGTTGCCTCGTCGCTTACCGTGGCTGGCGGCAGATGCCGGGTGAAACCAGCATCCAGGGCCTCAACGACGCCGTGCATGAACTGCGCAAGGTTTTGGCGCGGATCGAGATCGACCTTTCGGCCAGCCGGCGAGAAGAGCCGGGGCTGCGCCCGATTCCGGTCCCGTCCCACCGCGCGGCACGCCAGCAGCAACGCTAAGGCCGGCGCATCCGCCCGCCCCTTTTCACCGCCAAGCAACGACACCCGGCAGGGCGACCTGCCGGGTGTCGTTGTTTTTGACTGACTGTCTGTTGTGCCCAGTGAGCAACAGTCGCGACAAACGGCATATTTTTCGGCCCGGAAACTCG
>SERZ01000767.1_pt1 | contig 20640 bp, 17 predicted proteins | sample 3171461 | NCBI WGS metagenome assembly SERZ01 (sample SAMN06051861, study PRJNA518727) | freshwater metagenome | biome: subpolar coniferous forest; feature: holomictic lake; material: water; isolation source: holomictic Lake 227, 6 m depth | place: Canada: near Kenora, Ontario | collected... | reverse complement strand
TTGCTCATGAAACTTGCGGGTGAACCGATTCTTTTGAAACCGGCGCCATCCTTAATGGTTAAGGCGCGTTTGCCCCATGACAGTCGTATTCCAGAGATTAGCGACTTGCGGTTGCGGGCGCCTTTCGCTGATATTTCAGCACGTGGGAAACTTGAGAACGGCAAGATTGACGGAACAATCAACTTGACTGCATTTTCCCGTGATTTTCGGCGTATCTTTAAAAAACTTCCGACGATGGTGGGAGCGATCGCGTTTAAACTTGAAACACAACAGGCGGAGTCGCGGGTGAGTTTAATCAGTACCCTGACGGTCAGTGATTTAGCGGCAGAATTTAAACCTGGCGAGCGTACCATCATTCAGCAGGGGACCCTGAAGTCATCCGCATTTATTCTGACGGCAGATGGCACATCGGTTGTGGAAAATATGAGCTTTGCGTTAAATCTGCCGGGAGGGCAATTATTGGGGCAATGTAAACGGTTTGCGATGAACAAGATTGAGGATCAGGGGAAAGAGGTGAGTCGACCGTCGGTGCGCGGCTTGTCGCTTTCCAGTGAATTCGAATTACCTGCGCTTCGTCAATGGGTGGGGCCGTTTTTGTCGGACGATGTGCGTCGAAAGATGGCGGACGCGGTTGGGCAAATTGTCATGAACGCGACTGCGGATATCGCGAAGGGTGAGGCGAAGGTGCTGATGAATGCCGCAGGTCAACGAATCTCTGTGACACAATCAAATCGTGTTGTGAAAATCCCTGATATTCGGATGAATGCGTCCGTCACACAAACAAAGCCGAATGCTGCCTTCCAAGTGAAGGGTGACCTTCTGGGATCAATTGCAATCCTGCGTGAAAAAGAGACGCTGTTTGCAGAAAAAGATACAAAGATCATTGTCGACATGGTCGTTGCACCTGATTTTGAGCGACTGGAAATTAAGAGTTTGGATATTGCAAGCGACATTCTTGGATTTAGAGGTAAAGCTGATTTATCCGAGCTTAAATCGCGGTGTGTCGTTGCAGTAGAGGGACAATCAACGCTTGATTGTGAACGCTTGACGATGTTGTTGGATGCGCAAGGTGTTGATAACTGGACCTTAACCGGACGTGCTGCGCGACCATTCACATTTAAGGCACCGCTGGCAGGAGGAATTAACACACTCTTTGCAGAGGGCCAGATGGATTGTGCAGTGGCCATCGCATCCGCTCAAGGGATGGGGCTAAAGGCGGGTGCTTCGGATGCATCACTGAAACTATCTGATGGGCGCATGACAATTTCGTATGGCCCGGCATTAAATCAGGGCAAGTTAAAGTTGAATCCGATGTTGACCCTAGAACGTAATAATCTGATGTGTACGGTTCCACCCAAGACACGTATGTTGGAAAATGTGCAACTCAATCAAGAGATGCTCGATGGCCTCTTCATGAAGCTATTCCCCATATTTAAAGGAAGCCTTGCTCAAAATGGTTCTGTGACCCTGGACGTAAACGCATTCAACTTTATAAGCGGTCTTCCGATTGAGCAGGGGTGCTCTGCAGAGTTCGCGTTGCAGTTAAAAGATGTGAAAGTTATTTTTGGAGAGACTCTACGTGACTTGCTGACGCGATTAGGATCCAAGACAACGGTGTGGGAACAACAACAAGTCCTGATTAATGCGCAGGTCAAAAATGGGCGCATCATCTTGGACCCTGTGACGTTGGTTGTTGATAAGCATCCGATCACCTTCAGCGGCTGGGTTGATTCAAAAGGAGCCATTAATTATATGATTGAGGTCACGTTGACCGAGCGTATGTTAGGTAAATACGGAGGAAGTGCCATCGGCAAGGTGGTTAAAGTTCCAGTAACTGGGACCGTCAATGCACCCAAGATAGAAATGAATGCGTTATTGCAAGCTTTGGCACCTGCTGCTGCTGAAATTCTTCGTGAAGAGGTTCAAGACCACGCCAAAAACTTTCTTGAAAGTCTTCGTAAGGAAATGAAGAAGAAATAACTAAATGCTTTGGGTCGCAGAAGCGAAGCGGTCGTGACCCGAATAATCTTTATGGATTAGGATGTTGGTGAATCCATTCGCGTTCAGTAAATCGTGCATGGCAAGACCTTGGTCTTCGCCAATCTCAAAGAAGAGCTCGCCGCCGGTTTTGAGCACCATCATGGCCTCCATCAGCAAGTTGCGATAGACATCAAGTCCGTCAGGTCCGCCATCGAGAGCGGATCGAGGTTCATGGTCTCGAATATGTTTAGGAAGCTTGTCAACAACTGCTGAGGGAATGTAGGGTGGATTGGAGACCAGGATGTCGACACTTTCAGGATCGAACTCGCCACAGCCGTCGCTTTCAGCAAAAAGCACACGTTCGGTGAGGCCGCACAGGGTGGCATTCTCTTGCGCAAGACTTAAGGCTGCAGGGCTGATGTCAATCCCGACAAAAACACCATCCTTGAGTTCCCTTGCAAGGCTTAATATAATGCAGCCTGTGCCGGTCCCGACATCGACAATAATCGGTTTGCCTATCTTCTTGACGGTGTCTGATTTGAGAACCAAATCAACGAGTAATTCTGTTTCAGGACGCGGAATGAGTGCGCGCGAATCAACCTTGAGCGTGAGCTTGCGGAAATCCCATTGGCCGAGGATGTATTGGATGGGTTCGCCTTGGGCAACGCGGCTCATGCCGCGCCTCATGGCTTCCACGAGGCGTTCCTCCGGCACCTTCGCGAGAAAACGATGAAGTTCGCCGCGTCCGCATTTATAGAGGCGTGCGGCGAGCAGTTCACAAACAATGCGCGAATCTTCAATACCTTTGCGCGCCAGAAAACCGTCCCCCAATTCAATGATCTCGGAAAGTGTTTTGGAAGGCGTATCCATTTTTTAAAATGGCATCGGTTCATCGGAAGGCACAGGTGCTGCCTCGTCATACGAAACCGATGATCCGTCGGCATCCGTTTTGTCAATGCGGAAGGCCTGTAGGTCAACAAAATAACGTTCCTTGTAGAGATTCCCTCGAATACGGAAGCTTACCTTGACACGCTCGCCGACCACGACGTTATCAAGCAAGCCACACTTCTCTTTGACACAGGCGAACTTGATGTCCTGCGGATAGTCATCCTCCATGGTGATAACGAACTCGCGCTTGGTGAAGCCACTTGGAAAAGCGACTGGCTCTGAAATTACTTTTATCGACCCCATCATCTCATACGTTGTTCCTGCCATACGACCCTTTCATGTTATGAATTTAGTGTTACTTTACAATATGTTTATCTTCCTTCGCAAGTCTAAAAATAGTTTACTCTAAAAGAGCTCTTCCTGGTCATAAAGACTCGTTGTTTTCTTGACTGCCGCTCTTCGGGGTGCCACAGGTGTTTTCCCGGGATCTATTAAGGGCTGAACCTCTGGTGCTCGCTTCTCAGGCAAGGGGACAGAGGTCGGGACAACGCGCAACAATTCCAGCAGTCGTTCTTCGTTGATGACTTCCGTGCCAAGGGTTTGCGCTTTAGTTGTCTTCGACTGTCCAGCATCTGCACCAGCAACGAGGTAGCGTGTATTCTTAGAAACGGTGTCTTGCATGATGCCTCCGGCTGCTTTTATCTGTTCTGCTATTTCCCCTCGTGGCTTCGAAAGCGAACCGGTGAGGACAAAGGTGATGCCAGACAGAGGCGCATCAGTGGAGGGGCTATGCTTCGCGGGCGCCTTGGCATCGATTCCGAGCTCTGCAAGCCGTGCCATCCATTTTTTCCCGTAGTCAGAGGCGAAGAAGGCGAGCACGGCTTTGGCGGCTTCAACTTTGATGACGCAAATAAAGTCCGGTGGCAACGTCGTGCCAGCCTTGCGTGTTGCAAGGTCTGCTTCGCAAAGTTGATCCCCTAATACGCCAATCTCGCCGCACATATAGTTGAATTGCGTCTGACGCGCTTCGCGCTCGGCATCGTCTTTGGGACGTTGCAAGGTTGAACGCGGATTGACAATGGCAGCTTCGTTGTAAAGATCGTTCATGCGCACAACAGCCTTCAGGATCGGGGAGTCCGTCAATTCCGAATAACAGGTATGCGCGGATGCAATCTGCTCGGCAACGGTTACGCCGACATTTGGGATGCCTGTCGCAAAGAGCCAGCGGTCAAGGGCGAGACCGCGTGCGGTTTCCAGAGCATCTAATGCAGTTTGCGCATTCTTGCCGAACTTACGCATGCCTGTTGTCTCATCGCCCAGCATGAAGGTCTCAAGTTGCGGAAATGTGAGAGAGAATAAATCGAGCGGATCAGTCACCCAGCCTTGAGCGACCAGACTCTCGGCTACCTTTCCGCCAATGGCGCGGATATCGAGGGCATCCCGGGACGCAAAGTGTTCGAGTCGTCCGACACGTTGTGCCGGACAGGCAGGATTGATGCACCGGTGTGCCACTTCATCACCTATGCGCATGACTGCACTTTGGCAGACCGGGCAGATAGATGGCATGACAAAGACGATTTCTGTACCTGCACGTTTCTCTGTGATAACGCTTTCAATGGCTGGGATAACATCGCCGGCCTTAACCACCCAGACCTGATCGCCAATACGAATATCCTTGCGCGCAATTTCATCTGCATTGTGTAATGTTGCGCGTGCAATCTCAGAGCCCGCGAGCAATACGGGGTCCAGTTCAGCAACGGGTGTCAGTACGCCTGTACGCCCGACTTGCACCGTGACCTGCAGGATCCGTGTCCTTGCGCGTTCGGGTTCGTATTTGAAGGCGCGCGCCCAGCGAGGAGACTTGGCGGTTGACCCAAGACCGGCATACAGTGAACGGTTGTTGACCTTGATGACGGCTCCATCGATTTCAAAGGGGAAGTTATGCCGCTGGGTCTGAAGTTCGTCAATGGCGTTAAAGACAGCCTGCATGTCTACGCAAAGGCGCTGCCAGGGCGGTGTCTTGAATCCCCAGTCTGCGAATTGCTTGAGCATGGCTCCATGCGAGGTAAACTCAATGCCCTTCATACTTCCGGATGCATAGAGGATGGCTTCCAACGGACGTGTGGCGACTTCTCGCGGATCAAGCTGCTTGAGAGAGCCAGCCGCCGCGTTACGAGGATTCATGAAAGGTTCGCGTCCGGCCTCTTCTTCGCGTCGGTTGAGTTCCGCAAAGCCTGCGCGCGTCATGTAGACTTCGCCCCGGACTTCAAGAAGTTCTGGCGCGTTTGGAATCGAAAGAGGAATGGAGCGGATCGTCTTGACGTTCGCTGTGATGTCATCTCCGACATCGCCATTACCGCGTGTGGCCGCACGTGTGAGGATGCCTTTTTCGTAAAGCAGGGAAAAGGCCACGCCATCGACTTTAGGTTCCACGACATAATCCCAGACTTGATTCGGGAGTTGCTTCCGGATGAAGGTATCAAATTCAATCAGGTCATCACGCGAATGTGTCTTGTCGAGACTCATCATGGGCGGCGAATGGCGGACTTGCTTGAAGGCTGATAGAGGTGCACCGCCCACACGCTGCGACGGAGAGTCCGGAGTCACCCATTCCGGATGCGCACGTTCCAAGGCCTCCAGTTCACGGTAAAGCGCATCATAATCCACATCACCGATCTCAGGACGCGCCTCCACATAATAGAGGCGGTCATGACGACGGATTTCATTCCTTAAAAAAGTTACTCGGTCTGTCATTGTTGGCGTTTATTTTAGCACACCAACGGGAAGGGATGGAATTCATTTTTTTGAAAAAAGCAGTTGCATTTTGCCCTTATTTTATGGCATAGTTATAACTAATGAATCGAACATTTCAGATAGGCAACTTTCGACTTACGAACCTTTGGCTGTTAAGCGGCCAGGGGAGTGATGTTGTGTAATTGTTGGATGTCACAAATGTTCAAAAATTAAACTCCCGCGGAAAGGCTCAATTCAGAACCCTGCGGGAGTTTTAATTTTAAGGAGAAAAGCAATGAGTAGTACAAAGAGGCGGATATACGTATTTGATACCACGCTACGCGATGGCGAGCAGTCACCGGGTTGCACCATGAACCTGCGTGACAAACTACTGGTTGCTGAGCAGCTTGAAAGCTTGCGCGTCGATGTGATCGAAGCGGGTTTTGCCATTGCGTCAAAGGGCGACTCGGAATCGATCAGCGAAATTGCACGATATGTTAAGAACGCATCGGTCGCCAGTTTGTGTCGAGCCTTGGTCAAAGACATTGATGCAGCTTATGAGGCTGTACGTTACGCCAAGCATCCGCGCATTCATACCTTTATTGCAACTTCGCCGATTCACATGGAATATAAGCTCAAGATGTCGCCAGACAAAGTCTATGAGCAGGCGATTGAAATGGTGAAGTATGCGCGTAATCTCTGCGGAGACATCGAGTTTTCATTGGAAGACGCCTCGCGCAGTGAGCGCCCCTTTATTTATAAGATGGTTGAGGGTGTCATCAAGGCTGGTGCATCGACCATTAACATCCCGGATACAGTCGGGTATGCAGTTCCGCACGAATATGCGCAACTGATTGCGGACATTCGGAAAAACGTGGATATTGGAAGCGCACGTTTGTCCGTTCACTGCCACAATGATCTGGGCTTAGCTGTTGCCAACTCCTTGGCGGCTGTCGCGGCAGGAGCGGATCAGGTGGAGTGCACGCTGAATGGCATTGGCGAGCGAGCGGGTAATGCGGCTTTGGAAGAAATTGCCATGGTATTAGCCACGCGCCGTGAAGCGTATGGCGTGGAGACAAACATTGACACGACCAAGATTTATGCAGCCAGCCGTTGCATCGTGCAAGTGACCGGCAGCAGGGTGCAGGCGAACAAGTCAATTGTTGGCGAGAATGCGTTTGCGCATGAGTCTGGCATCCACCAGCATGGTATGTTGGCAAATCCGCTGACCTACGAAATCATGACGCCGGAGTCGGTCGGCTTGCCGAAGAACAAGATGATTCTCGGAAAGCATTCTGGCAAACATGCCTTTGAATCACGCTTGGCCGAGTTGGGCTTCCAGTTCACCCCGGAGAAGATCACGGATTTGTTTGTTCTCTTTAAGGCATTGGCAGACCGCAAGAAAACGGTTACGGACACCGATATTGAAGCCATGGCCCGTGATGTGTTGAGCCCGTATGTTGAACGGATCAAACTCAAATACTTTAACGTGCTGGCCAGCAATGCGATCACGCCCATGAGTACGGTACGCTTGATTATTGACGGGAAAGAAGTCGAACAAGTCGCGGCCGGGGATGGACCGATCAATGCTTCCTTTGCAGCGATCAATAAGCTGGTGGGGACAAAGGCGGAGCTGGAAACCTTCCAGTTGAATGCGACCACGGGCGGTGCCAATGCGTTGGGCGAGGTGGATGTGAGCGTGCGTGAGGGCAGCAGATTGGCACGTGGCCATGGTTCTTCAACGGATGTTATTGAGGCCAGCATTCGTGCATATTTACATGCGCTGAATATTTTGTCGTCAGATAAGGCTGATAATCTACCGAGCAAAGCATAACAAGTTTAGCAACAAAAGGAGTCATGCTATGGCAGCATTAGACATGAAAGTTGGTGAACGGATTCGTACTTACCGCGAACGATTGCAAATGAGCGTTGAGGCACTCGCCGAGGCATCAGGCGTGAGTGCCCCTGTGATTGAGGCGATTGAAGCGGGGGAGGCCTATCCTGCGTTGGGTATCCTTGTTAAGTTGTCGAGAGGATTGGGACAACGGCTTGGGACATTCATGGACGATCAATTTAAACCGGACCCAGTCATAGTGAGGGCGGCTGACCGTGTCTGCCAAAAGGCAAGTCATAAGGCGGACGTGGCAGAAGGTCTTCGCTATGCGCCGCTTGGACGGGGCAAGCCTGATCGACACATGGAACCCTTCTTTATCGATGTCGTGGGTGGCTCGGCTGCACCGCTCTCCTCGCATGAAGGCGAGGAGTTCCTTTTTGTCCTGACAGGTGAGGCGTTACTCCTTTATGGTACTGAAGAGCATGTGTTGAAGACAGGCGATTCGGTTTACTATAATTCACTTGTCCCGCATGCGGTGCGATCCTATAACAATACGGCTTCAACGTTGCTTGCAACCGTATTTATGCCGATGTGAGGAGCTGGATAATTATGGCACCACTTTTTAAACTGAGTGACCCTTTTTTGACTTCTCCAAGTACGCCACCGTATGCGCAATCTGTTTCGCACGGGATGCCGTGGAATAATTTGCCAGTCACGCGTGCTTATACGTTAGGGCAATTATTGGATCAGACGATTGCTCGGTGCGGGGTGCAGGATGCATTGGTCTATGCCGACCGTGACTTTCGTCTGACCTGGTATGAATTCGGGAAACTGGTTGATAACCTTGCCTGTGGGTTGATGGCGATGGGTGTGCAGAAGGGTGAAAAGGTGGCCTTGTGGGCGACCAATGTGCCTCTGTGGGTGCCGCTCATGTTCGCCACCGCGAAAATTGGTGCAATACTTTTACCCATCAATACAAATTACAAAATTGCGGAAATAGAGTTTGCTCTCAAGCAGTCAGATACTGAAAATTTGATTCTGATGAATGGCACACGCGATACCGATTATGTCGAGATTATCTATGAGCTCATTCCCGAATTGCGTGAACAGCCCCGTGGACGCCTGGCATCTGCTAAATTTCCTTTGCTCAAACGTGTGATGTTCCTAGGCCCTGAAAAGCATCGCGGCATGTATTCCATCAACGAGGTTCAGTCGCTTGCAGGCCAGACATCGATGGCAACCTATTATGCGCGTCAGGCGGAGTTAAACTGTTATGATGTCGTCAACATGCAGTATACTTCAGGAACAACGGGTTTCCCGAAAGGCGTGCAACTGACACACTCGGCGATTGCGAACGACGGATTTTGGATTGGCGCCTGTCAAAATCTCTCAGTGCGTGACCGCGTCTGCGTACCGGTTCCGCTCTTCCATTGCTTTGGTTGCGTCCTGTGTGTGATGTCATGCGTCAACCATGGATGTACCATGGTGATGGTTGAAAAATTTGATCCCATTCACGTGATGATGTCGGTGGAACAGGAGAAGTGCACGGCGCTCAATGGCGTGCCGACCATGTATATTACGATACTTGATCATCCGCTCTTCTCAAAGTTTGACTTTTCTTCGCTGCGGACAGGCATTATGGCGGGTTCGACGTGTCCGGAGAAGCGCATGAAGCAATGCGTTGAAAAAATGTTTATGACGGAAGTGACGATTGCTTATGGACTGACGGAATCCGGCCCTGTGATGGCGATGACGCGTTATTTTGAAGACAGTATTGAGCGTAAATGCACATCACTTGGCCAAGCCCTGCCCGGCGTTGAAGTCGCGATTATCAATCCTGAAACAGGCGACATATGCGAGATCAACGAGTCGGGCGAGATTTGTTGCCGTGGGTTTGCCAATATGAAGGGTTACTACAAGATGCCCGAGCAGACGGCCAAGTGCATTGATAAGAATGGATGGCTGCATTCGGGGGATATTGGCCGAATGGATGCCACAGGGTATTATTACATCACGGGCCGTTTAAAAGACCTCATCATTCGCGGTGGCGAGAATATTTCACCGAAGGAAGTTGAAGACTTCATTGGCCACATGTCTGGCGTGAAGGATATTCAGATTGTGGGTGTCGCGAGCAAGAAGTATGGTGAACAGCCCGGAGCCTTTATTATTCGTTCGGCGGACTCGACGATCACGGAAACGGATGTTGAGGACTTCTGCCGCAACAAGATTGCGTGGTTCAAGATCCCGAAGTATGTTTCCTTTGTGGATTCATATCCCATGACGGCCAGCGGAAAGATTCAAAAGTATAAATTGCGCGAAGAGGCTGCTAAACTGTGGCCGGACGCATAACGATGGAGAGATTATGACAAAACAATTGATCGGTGTTGATGTAGGTGGCTCTCACATCACTTGTGCGTGTGTGAGTGGTGAGACGTTTGAATTGATGCGCGAAAGCATGGTGCGCCGGCATGTGGATACGAATGATGCGGTCGATGACGTGATGGCCGTATTTGTTGACGGTATCCGTACCGCAGCAGGGGGGGCGTTGGATTCCATTTCAGGGATCGGACTGGCGTTTCCCAGCCCGTTTGACTGGGTAAACGGGATCTGTCTGATTACAGCTGGGCAGGGGAAATTTGCGAACTTTTTTAAAGTGAATGTTCGCAACGAACTGAAGAGACGTCTTGCCTTTTCTGGAGATATTGGTTTCCTGAATGATGCGGCGTGTTTTGCGGTTGGCGAGTATGCGGCTGGTGCTGCAAAGGGGGCTAAGCGGGCATTGGCTATCACACTGGGCACAGGTTTCGGAGCGTCATTTATTTTGGATGGCAAGCCTGTAACAACAGGCGACACAGTTCCGGTTGGCGGTGAACTTTGGGATTCACCCTATAAGAAAGGTATTGCCGATGATGCATTCTCAACGCGAGGCCTTATTGCTGCCTGGAAGGATGTATCGGGCGCAAATGTAAAGGGTGTGAAAGAAATCGCAGATGCTGCGAAGGCAGGCGATGCAAGGGCTGTAAAGCTCTTTGCTGATTTTGGAACACGTCTTGCTGGCTTCTTGACGCCTCATCTGAAAAAATTTGGTGTTGAGACGCTTGTTGTCGGGGGGAGTATTGCCGGCAGTTTTGATCTCTTTGCTCCAACGCTAAAGCAGGGACTTACGGTAACCGTTAACCCCTCTATGTTGGGCGAAGACGCGCAAATGGTGGGTGCGGCAACATGTGTGGCGAAGTAGAGTGAATCCTATGAATGAAGCTGCTCTCTTTTCAATTTCTTGCGGTCTGTATGTGGTCGGTGCGCAGTATGCGGACGGTCTGTCCGGGTGTATCGTGGATGCCTTTGTCCAATCAACGGCTGTACCCCCGGGGGTAATCTTGTGCAGCCAAAAGCATACGTTTACGCACACCTGTATTCAGAACACCGGAACATTCAGCGTCTCGGTATTGCGTAAGGATATTGACCCGTTGACGATTGCTCTCTTTGGTTTTCAATCCACACGAACGGTTCAGAAGTGGCCTTTGGTATCGCATGTCCTGCAATCTGGACTACCTGTTCTGAGTGATGTGGCCGCATGGTATACGTGTCGGGTGAAACAGTCCCTCGACTTGGGGACGCACACATTGTTCCAGTGTGACGTTATGGATGCGCAGGAGGGGCAGGGGGATGCTTTGACGTATGGGTACTATCGTGAGCATTTGCGCCACGCCACAACAGCAGCATTTCAAGCCTATCGATTAGCGAAGAAGGGAATATAAAATGAAAATTCAACAAATATCGCTGTTTCTTGAAAACAAACCCGGGCATCTGAGTGCGATTTGCCGTATATTGGCGGATGCAAAAATTAACATTGTGACGCTGTCTTTGGCTGATACGCAACAGTTCGGTATTGTTCGCTTGATCGTCGAAGAGTGGGAACGAGCGAAAGCTGTTCTCGAAAAGGCGGGTTACGTGGTGAATGTCCGAGAAGTCGTCGCGGTAGCGGTCGCGGATCGTCCGGGGGGCATGGCGGAGCTTTTAGATCTGGTAGGAAAGGCTGGTGTAAATATTGAATACATGTATGCCTTTACCTTTCATCATGGGCAGGAAGCCGTTCTTGTCTTCCGTTTTGATGACCCGGATCGTGCGATTTACGCGCTGACGGCTGCGGGTCGCAATGTACTCAATGCTGTTTCGCTCTTTTCGAAAGACAACAAGGTAGTATGAATACAAAACCGATTATTGAAAACCGTATATGGCAGTCGGAATTCGAATGCATGCCGCGAAAGCAGTTGGAAGTTTTGCAGGTTGAGCGCTTGAGGGAGACCGTGGCGCGTTGCATGAGGGTACCTTTTTATCAGAAAAAATATGCAGAGATGGGGATTACTCTTGAAAACATGAAGAGTCTTGAGGATGTACGGCGGTTGCCGTTCACGTTGAAATCGGATCTGCGCGATCATTATCCGATGGGCTTTCTGGCTGTTCCTCGTAGCGAAGTCGCGCGTTACCAGGGTACGAGCGGTACAACGGGCAAACCGACCTGGACGGCTTATACAAAGGGCGATGTGACCCGTTGGGCAGATCTTTGTGCTCGTTTCCTTGTTTCTGGCGGACTGCGCTCGGACCATACTGTTCAAATATCCTTTGGCTTTGGCCTTTTTACAGGTGGCTTCGGGTTGCATTATGGAATCGAGCGCGTAGGGGCTGCGATCATTCCGGTTGCAAGTGGTAATTCCGAACGTCAGTTGATGACCATGCAGGACATGCGTCCGGAAATTCTGATCTGCACGCCTTCGTATGCGTTAAAACTGATGGATGACATCCTATTAGGGGGCTGTGACCGCTCCGCCATTGCAATCGAACATGCTCATTTTGGCGGTGAGCCTTGGACGGAAGCGATGCGTGATCGCATCGAGAGCGGGCTCGGCATTCGGTGCTGGAACAACTACGGCATGGCAGAATGCGGGGGGCCTGGGCTTTCAGGTGAATGCGCCTACCGCAATGGAATGCATCTGCAGGAAGACCAGTATATTGTTGAGGTGGTGGACCCAGAAACGCTTGAGACGCTTCCGGATGGTGAAAAGGGCGAGTTTGTCGTGACGCCCCTATGCCGGGAAGCTTTCCCTGTGTTGCGTTATCGCACACGAGATATCGGGTACATTTATAACGACGGGGATTGTCCATGTGGCCGTACAACGCGTCGCATGAGCCGCATCACGGGCCGAACAGATGATATGCTGATTATTCGAGGCGTAAATGTCTTCCCCTCGCAGATTGAAGCAGCGCTGATGCGCATTGAAAAGGTGGCTCCTCATTATATGATTGAAGTGTCTCGTCCTCATGCGCTGGATGATGTGACCGTTCATATTGAGATGCAGCCTGGCATGTTCTCGGATAGTATGAGCGAGATGCTTGTGGTCAAGAAATCCATTGATACAGCCATTGCTTCAATCACAGGACTACACATGAATATCAATCTCGTGCAACCGCATACGCTTGAACGCTTTGAAGGAAAGTCGCGTCGCGTGAAAGATCTGCGCAATCTGGGGTGCTAAAATTCAACGCCCGGTTGTGCGGCAATGCCTTGCCGCAGGCCATGCTTAATATCTTCAATCGAGCTGACGGTGTCGGCTATGTCAATCAATGATTGAGGCGCATTTCGGCCTGTTAGAATGATGATTTTTCCATCAGAGGCAGAGGAGATTAATTCAAGGATCTCCTTCTCGCTCAGCAGGTTAAGATTGATCGTTGAACAGATTTCGTCCAAAATCACCATATGTATCTCAGGATTCACGAGCCGCACACGTGCGAGTCCCAGTCCATCCGCCGCCGAACGGCAATGATGGGCACGCTTTTCAACGGTATCGGATGGGGATACAAACCCGTTTCCACACATCAGATGCTCAACACCAGGCAGAGTTTTAAGGATACGTGATTCGCCCGTGTTAGAACACTTTATAAATTGAATGACACTGACGCGCATACCATGCCCGACCGCACGAAGAACCATACCGAGCGCGGAAGAGGTCTTACCTTTTCCCTTGCCCGTGAGCAGGATAACACGATTTTGTTGCTTCTTTTCCATCGGAGGCTTGGAATGTTGACGCATTTATGATATTATATTTACTTCATTCTTTTATGACTTACTAGGCAAACGTCTATAAGTCGTTAAAGAATGTATAATAATAACGTTTAATTTGTTGTTCGTCACGCACGTATTTTGAGAGGCCACTGGTTTTTTACAAAGCGGATGAACAATTCATTCATGAACAGAACACATACGATTTTGATTGATGCACGTGCGGCAACGCGTGCACATCTCGGGATTAACCGGTATGTCCGGTCGCTCCTGATCGCCATGATTCCCGAATTGGCCGAGAATGAGCTGTTACACGTGATTCTTTCGCCAGATGCAGAGCCACTGGACTGTCTCAAGCATCCGCGTGTGACCACTCATGTGACATCAGCACCGTTTGGAACGTTTAAAAGTCATTATCAGGCCTTCAAGATTGCCATTAAAGTAAAGGCTGATATTTATCATGCCCCGTATATTTTAACGCCCGTCTCTGTCCCGGGTAAGATGGTTCTAACCATTCACGATGTCATTCCATTGTCACATCCGCATTACAGCTCATATTGGATGCGTATCCTCTGGAAATATATCATTGGTCGTCGAGTAGTGAAGCACAGTCGAAAGATCATTGGTGTTTCTAATACTGCGCTCAAGGTGTGCGAAGAGCAGTTTGGTGAGCGCATCATGAATCGAAGTACAGTGATTTATCATGGCATTTCCTCTAACTTTACACCGCAGTTAGAAGATGTGGTTTCTGATATTAGGATTAAATACGGTTTGCCTGAACGGTTTTTTCTTTATGTTGGATCGGACATGCCGCATAAAAATATTTCAACTGTATTGCATGCGATGGCGCTGATGGATATGACCTCGTCGATGCCGTTGGCCTTGGCAGGGTTTGACCCCGAGAAGAGTGATTTGAAGCATGAAGTTGAGGATTTGCATTTAGAGGATCGCGTATTATGGGTTGGAGAAGTGCCAGAAGACGATCTGCCTGCTTTGTATACGGCTGCCCATGCCTTAGTCTTTCCGAGTTTAGCTGAAAGTTTTGGATTCCCGGTTTTAGAGTCAATGGCGTGCGGAACCCCCGTGATTTGCTCATCGCTTAGTGTATTAAAAGAGATTACAGGCGGAAACGCAAAGATTGTTTCTGCACGCGAGCAACGCGAATGGCGAAATGCGATGGATTTGGCAAACGTGTCGCTGGAGTGGCATGACGCGTTTCGTGATAAAGCGCTAGCCTGGGTCTCCCGATTCTCGTGGACGACTACGGCTCGGTCAACGTTAAATGTGTATCGCTCACTGTATCGAAAAAAATAGGAGTAACAGGAAATGGCAAAAGCGTGTGATTTAAAGAAGGGAGCACTTGTGGGGATTGATGGGAAGCCACATGTGCTGGAGAGTTTGAAGATTTCGACACCCAGTGCTCGGGGTGCTTCATCGATTTATCATTTCCGCTTTAGAAACTTGGTGACTAAGATCAAGAAGGACATTTCGTGTAAAGGGGATGAACCGTTTGCTGATATTGACTTTGAACGTCGCGCCGTACAATACCTCTATCGTGAAGCCGATCTCTATACGTTCATGGACGTTGAAGATTTTTCTCAATTTGCTCTCACGAAGGCTTCAATCGAAGAGCAAATACTGTATCTCGTTGAAGACATGGAAGGCATTTATGCGCTCAAGTCGGATGGAAGTGTTCTTACGATTGAGATGCCGCAGAAGGTGGAGCTCACCGTCACGCAGTGCGATCCCGTGATGAAGGGCGCAACCGTGACATCCCGCAGCAAGCCCGCAACCTGCCAGACTGGACTTGTCGTGCACGTTCCTGAATACTTGGAAGTTGGCGAGAAGATTACGGTTGATACGGAAACGGGAGTTTTTCTTTCACGTGCAAATGTTTCTAAGTTTTAAGATCTAAAAATATGAATTCATTTCCCCTTAAACTGGATCGATCCCTTATTGTGTTTGACATTGAGTCTACGGGTACGAGCCCGCGGGCAGATCGGATTATTGAATTAGCCGCAATTCGTATTGATCCAGATGGAACCGAGACTGAAGGTTATTGGTTGCTGAATCCAGACATGGTGATCCCCGAGGACTCTATTGCGATTCATGGGATCACCAATGATGTCGTAAAAACGTGCCCGACGTTCAAGGCAAAGGCTCTTGAAATTTTGACCTTCTTTGGAGAGGCTGATCTGGCCGGCTTCAATGCTGGACGTTTTGATATTCCAATGCTGGCAGAAGAGTTCGGTCGTGCGGGAATCATTTTTGACCCCGATCGTCGGCGTTTGCTGGATGCGCAACGAATCTTTCATACCCGTGAACCCCGTGATTTGACGGCGGCTTTGAAATTTTATTGTGGTGACGCACATACCGATGCGCACGGTGCGGAAGCGGATGTCCGTGCGACGTTACAAGTCATTCTCGGCCAATTCAAACGTTACCCTGACTTGCCGAAGGACATGGAAACACTTGATAAGACTTTTAATCCAATGGATCCATTCAATGCTGATCGTTCTGGCCGTTTGCGCTGGGTAGAGGGCGAGCTGACGATTAATTTTGGAAAGAAAAAAGGCTATAAGATCCGCGATTTGGTAATAGAAGATTCCGGGTTTTTAAAATGGATTATTAAGAATGATTTTCCGCAGGACACCCGCCAAATCTGCGAAAATGCGTTAAAGGGAATCTATCCGTTGCCGCCCCGAGCAAAACAGCAGGCGTCGGAATAGTTTTCTAAAAAAGATGAGGGAATATGGCCTATAAAAAATTTCGTCTGTTCCCTGTTTCGCACCTTCAGGAAAAATGGGGATTATATATTACGGATTGTGGATATGAGACCATCGAGCCTGGTTATAAAGTTTATCCCCCGCTGAATACACCCGAAGATCATCTTTTTACTTGGAAAGATGGACGTTCGCATAAAGACTTTTATATTTTATTTATAGCGAAGGGACGTGGCTATTATCAATACATGAAGGGTAAAAAGCATGTGTTGACCCCAGGTTCTGCTGTGCTTATTTGCCCTGGGGTTCGGCATCGTCATCGTCCTGATCCTAAAAAAGGATGGGAAATGCTCTCTATTGGCTTTAACGGGCATGTCGTGGAGCAAATGGTCAAAGATTTTTTTGCGTTTGATGAAATGATCATTGATCTTCCTGATCCAGATGCGTATGAACAATTTATGCGCGATACGATTAGCAAATTTCTGGAAGCCCCGTTGGATTATCCCCTCTCAGCCGGAGGTCAGGTTGTGGCGTTGTTGGGGCGGCTGTTTGAAATGACTCAACATCTGAAGCTTAAGAAACATATTCGCTTTCCGATTCAGAAGGCTCGGAACTATATTTTGAAACACGCACTTGAGGATATTGATTTTACCAAACTTGCACGTGAGATGGGTACTTCCGAATCGACCTTCCGTCGTTCATTCTTTAAGCTGATGAACATGGGGCCGTTGCAGTTTCAGATCTCCTTGCGCCTCAAATATGCCTGTCGCTTGCTTGAAAAGACAGATCTGCCTGTTGCTGAAATTTCGATTCGTTCTGGTTTTACCCGCATTACCTACTTCTCAAGGTTGTTTTCACAGCGCTTCAAACATTCTCCACGCGAGTATCGGACCCATTGCCTCAAGCCGGCTTTCTCGGTCGGACAGCTCGACTAAACAGTCGTTTCACGGCATAGCGTGTTTAAAAAAAATCACTACACACGCTTCCATTGGAGAGCCTACTGTGCTAAACTAAGATTTTTAAAAGGAGATTTATTATGTATACCGTACTGAAACGAATCCTGAAAGTGTGTTTTGGATTGATCCTTGTTTTGGCCATCCTGTTGATAGCAGCATTCTTCTGCATCAATTCGATTGTGAAGCAGAGCATCAATACGGGCGCACCCAAACTTCTAGGTATCAACACCCATGTCGACGGGGTGAACATCAAGCCCCTAAGCGGCACTATACACCTCCAGAATCTTACACTCGCCAATCCGGACGGTTATACCCAAGACAAATATCTTTTCGCGGTCAACGAATTCTATATCAGCATCAACATGGCATCGATCTTCTCGGATACGATCAAGATACACAAGATTCTTATCAAAGCACCAGGGTGTACGTATGAAATTAAGAAGGGGATCTCGAACATCGATGCATTGATCGCTAAGCTCAACAAAGCTAAATCCGCACAGCAGGTGAAGGGATCCGAGCCTCAAGCTCCACGGCAACTTCAGGAGAAGAAAGTCGGAAAGAAAGTAATCATCGACGAGATTTATGTCAACGATACCAAAATTGCCTATGCCTCTACCGTGACTGCGGGACAATTCCTCACCATACCCATTGTCTCGATCACCCTCAAAGACATCGGGAAGAAGAATGGCGGTGAAACCTTTGGAGACGCACTCACGCAGATCATGAATGCGTTGCTCAGCAGTGTCACCTCAGCAATCTCTGGCCTTGGTGATCTCGCGGGTTCCACAGCCAAGGGCGCAACGGATGCCGCAAAAGCTTCCTCAGAGGCTCTTGATGCCGGCGTGAAGGATACGGCGAAAGCGGTTGGCTCTGCGTTAGACGAGGTTGGCGGACTTTTCAAGTCCAAGAAAAAATAACTATTTTTTTGCAGATGACATTTACGGGCGAATGAACTATACTTAATGCCAATTAAATGTGACTCATTGTGCTTTTTTAATCCGTAAATTTAGAGTCACGCCATTTCTAACACGTGTATAAGGAGAGCTTATGGCGCAGGCCGTTATTTTCCCGAAGTTGGGTCAGACCATGGAAGAGGGAGCCATTGTCAAGTGGCTGAAAAAGGTGGGCGACCCAGTTGTTAAAGGCGATATTTTGTTCGAAATTGAAACGGATAAAGCCAATCTTGAGGTCGAGAGCTTTTTTGAAGGTGTGCTTCTGAAGATTTATGTGAAGGAAGGCATCACGGTCCCTGTCAATACCGTGGTCGGCTATGTGGGCTCGGCCGGCGAGAAGGTACCGGACACCGCACCGAAAACAGAGACCGCCGTAGCGGTTGCTCCTGTAGCGGTTGCTCCTGCAGCACCCGTCCCTGCTGCTGTAAAGGCCTCTGCGCCTGTCCCTGTTACATCGGCTCTCCCGCAGAGAACATTCGCTCCGCTCGCGCCTGCTGTTGCTCCAGTGCCTGTTGTTGAGCGTCTCGTGATCTCTCCGCGTGCGAAAGCGTTGGCCAAGGACTCTTGCATCAATCCGGCTCGTATCCAAGGCTCCGGGTCGAATGGACGCATTGTTGAAAAGGATGTTCTGGATTATTTAGAGCAATCAGGCTATAACGCTTTACGTATCACCCCTTCCGCAAAACGTCTTGCCTCGGAGAAGGAGGTCGATTTGTTGACTGTTCGTGGGTCGGGTGATGCAGGACGAATCATGGTTGAGGATGTTGAACGCATGTTGAAACAGAAACCTGTTCAGATGCCACGCATCCGTCAGGTCATTGCGCGCCGCCTTGTTGAGAGTAAACAGACCATTCCGCATTTTTATGTTACGGTGAAGGCGGATATCACAGACCTCATGAGCTATCGCAATGAGCTGAAGGCTAAAGGAATTAATACCAGTGTTAATGATTTTGTCCTTGAAGCGGTCATCCTGTCGCTGACCGAGTTCCCGGTAGTCAACTCCGTCACGGATGGTTCAACCGTTGCCTGGCGCGGCGATGTCGATCTTGGTATGGCCGTGAGCATTGAATCAGGACTCGTTGTTCCGGTTATCAAGGCTGCCCAGACATTGACCATGAAAGAGCTGGGTGCACAGACGAAGACGCTGGCTGAGAAGGCGCGTGCAGGCAAGTTGACACCCGATGAAATGACGGGCAGTTCGTTTACCGTCTCTAATATGGGGATGATGAATATCGATCAGTTCACTGCCATTATCAATCCGGGCGAGGCAGGTATCCTCGCTGTTTCAAGCGCACGTCAAGTGCCGGCGGTGGTGAAGGGTGAAATTAAGATTCGAACCGTCATGGCCATGACGCTTTCGGCTGACCATCGCATTGTGGATGGTTCCATGGGTGCCCAATTTGTCAATGCGATCCGTTCCAAACTTGAACGTGTGGAACTGTGGAAGTCACTCGTATAATTTAAGGAATTTTTTATCATGGTCGATTTCGATGTTATTGTTATTGGTGCCGGTCCAGGCGGATACCCCGCCGCGATTCGTGCCGCGCAACTTGGAAAGAAGACGGCGATCATTGAAAAAGAGGCTTTTGGCGGAACCTGCCTCAATTGGGGCTGTATTCCCACGAAGACCCTGATCGCCTCAGCAGAACGTTTTCATCAGGCGATGCATTCAGAAGCCTTTGGGGTTTCTGTTAAGGGTGCGACGTTTGATTATTCGAAGATGGTCGCACGGAAGTGCGAGGTGGTCACGAAGCTTACGAATGGGATTCAAGCCCTCTTGAAGTCGAATCAAGTTGAGATGATTATGGGGCTCGCACGCTTTGAAAGTGCGAACCGTCTTTCTGTTGTTCAGCCTGACGGGACGACGCGTTGGATGAGTGCAACATCAATCATCATCGCCGCAGGTAGCGATTCTGCGATGCCTGGCTTCTTGCCGAAGTCTAAGCAGGTGATGGATAGTCGAGCATTTCTGGATTTGACGATGCTTCCTAAGTCCCTGTTGATCCTGGGCGGTGGCGTGATTGGATGCGAATTTGCTTGCATGGCTGCTACGCTGGGAACGAAGGTGACTGTTGTTGAAATGATGGAAGACATTGTGATGGTCTTGGACAAGGATGTTCGCCGCGTGCTCCGCCAGCGCATGGAGGCGTTAGGAATTACAATCTTGACGGGAGCACCTCTGACGGCGATTGAAGCGAAAAAGGATAAGGTTACGGGACTTTACAAAGATCAGAAGCTAGTAGGGGATGCCCTGTTAGTGGCGGTGGGTCGTAAGCCCAATACAGCTGTATTGAATCTTGATCGCGCAGGCGTGAAGGTTGATGAGCGCGGGACCATTCCTGTTAATTCGCAAGGCCGTACAAACATTTCGAACATCTTTGCGATTGGCGACTTGGTGACAGGCTCGATCCAGCTCGCACATGCCGCAACGCAACAAGGCGTTGTTGCTGCAGAAGCCGCTGCGGGACACGCCTCTAAGACCGAGAAAATATGTCCATCGTGCATCTTTACCTCG
>SERZ01000765.1_pt1 | contig 20656 bp, 17 predicted proteins | sample 3171461 | NCBI WGS metagenome assembly SERZ01 (sample SAMN06051861, study PRJNA518727) | freshwater metagenome | biome: subpolar coniferous forest; feature: holomictic lake; material: water; isolation source: holomictic Lake 227, 6 m depth | place: Canada: near Kenora, Ontario | collected... | reverse complement strand
GTCGCGGGTTATTGAAATTGTGAGATCAAACAATAAAAAAATCGCTATCGGAACCGTCGTCTTTGACCACGCCGGCCCAGCTGATTTCAATGGCAGCCCGGACGAACTGGCAAATCCTGTCGCCTTAGCTGGACTTTCACGCCTCTTGGCTGCAAACGACTGGCAACGACAGGCAGAGGGGCCATTCAATATTCAACATCTAGAGGGCCAACCCGAGGATCGAAATATCTGGCTCTGGGCCACCGATCCACTTGCTTGAGCTTGAAAAGCTATAAACTCGCGCCGTGCTACTAAGTGATCGCGATATTCGCGCCGAAATCGCCGCAGGCCGTGTGGGCTGCGAGCCCTTTACCGAGTCCATGATTCAGCCATCCTCAGTCGATGTGCGTCTGGATAAATTCTTCCGAGTCTTTGAAAACCATAAGTACAGCGTCATTGATCCATCGATCGAGCAGTCAGAGTTGACCCGCGAGGTCATTACCGAGGGCGATGAGCCTTTCATCTTGCACCCAGGCGAGTTTGTTTTGGCCAGCACATACGAAGTCATCACATTGCCTGATGACATTGCCGGGCGCCTAGAAGGAAAATCCTCTCTCGGCCGCCTTGGCTTACTCACGCACTCAACTGCCGGCTTTATCGATCCAGGTTTTAGCGGTCACATCACGCTCGAGCTCTCAAATGTCGCAAATCTTCCCGTTAAATTATTTCCCGGCATGAAAATCGGCCAACTCTGCCTCATACGTCTTTCTTCCCCTGCAGAACACCCATACGGCAGTGAAAAGTATGGCTCCAGATATCAAGGCCAACGCGGGCCAACGGCCAGCCGCTCGTTTATAAATTTTCATAAGTCAAAAATAGATTAACCCCGCGGGAATCAACTGCGCCAAAAAGCGGTTTAATTAACTATGAAAACAATTATCATCGTTGGCGTTATCGCCCTCATCCTCGTCTTTTTTATCGCACAGTACAACCGCCTAATTCGTCTGAATATCTCAGTGAATGAAGCTTGGGCACAGATTGAAGTTCAGTTAAAGCGTCGTGCCGATTTAATTCCTAACTTAGTTGAAACCGTCAAAGGATATGCCAAGCACGAACAGGGAACTTTCGAGGCAGTCGTCGCAGCGCGCGCGAAGGCAACGAGCGCCTCTACTGTCGCAGATGTTGCCGCTGCCGACGGAATGTTGACGCAAGCATTGCGCGGGTTGCTAGCTGTCGCTGAGGCTTATCCAGACTTGAAAGCCTCGACTAACTTTCTATCTTTGCAAGAAGAGTTATCAACGACTGAAAATAGAGTCGCCTTTAGTCGCCAGTTTTATAACGACAACGTGCGCTCGCTAAACACTGCAGTAAAGACGTTTCCAACTAACTTTTTTGCCGGCTTTGCTAAAGTCACAGAGCGCGAATTCTATGTAGTCGATGATCCACAAGATCGCAATGCACCAAAAGTTACTTTTTAATCTCAATGAATTTTAGAAAGTTACAGGCTGCAAATCAGCGTAAAACAGTTGGCTTACTCATGGGAATGGGTCTGCTCGTAGGGCTCGTTGTTTTTGCCGCCCTTACTTATTTCGGAAAGACAACTGTAGGAATTGTTCCAATCGCAGTTGGCATTGCGCTGGTCTCTGTCTGGGGTTCGTACTATGGCTCGGACAAGTTAGTCATTACGATGACTGGCGCTAAGTTAATTCAAGAGTCTGATAATCCAAAACTATTTAATTTAATTCATGAAGTAACGATTTCATCTGGTCTTCCTATGCCGAAAGTGGCAATTGTTACTGATACCGCACCAAACGCCTTTGCAACTGGGCGAAATCCAGAGCACGCTTTGATCGCATTCACCACTGGAATTTTAGAGGTCATGGATCGCGACCAATTGCAAGGAGTGATTGCGCACGAGATGGCACATGTTGCCAATCGAGATACTTTAGTTTCTGCCGTTGCAGCGACAACTGCTGGAGCAATTGCAATTTTGAGCGATATTTTGACGCGGATGATGTGGTTCGGCGGTGGACGCGACCGCGACCGCGACAACAATGGCAACCCCATTGCACTAATCTTTTCGTTGCTGATTCTAGTTTTGGCACCGCTTGCTGCCGTGTTATTAAAGTCAGCTATTTCGCGCAAACGTGAATCACTCGCCGATGCAACGGCCGTTGATTTCACACGCAACCCAGCAGGGCTACGCAGCGCACTTGAAGTTCTAGAAGCTGATTCAACGGTTGTGCGGCAAAAATCTACTGCCGTTGCTCACATTTGGATCGAATCCCCATTAGATGGAAAATCAGTCTCGAAGTTATTTTCTACGCATCCACCAATTGCCGAACGCATCGCAACCCTTAAAGCGATGGAGTCTTTAAACTAAGCTTGGGCGTTAGGGAAGAAGAGGGTGAAGGCTGCACCTTGTCCAGGTTTTGAAATGACTCCAACCTTTCCGCCATGCGCTTTCATCACTGCATCAACGATAGATAAACCAAGACCGCTGCCTTCATTGCTATTTCTCTGACGTGAAGGATCGGCACGGAAGAAACGTTCGAAAATTTTCTTCTGATCGGCTTCACTCAATCCAGGGCCATTATCGGCAACAGTTATATATGCCCCATCGCTCTCTTCGCGAGCAGAGATCGTTATCGCGGATCCCTCGGGCGTATGAATGCGCGCATTAGCTAGCAAATTCGTAATTACTTGATAGATGCGATCTGAGTCTCCGAGAGTGTAGAGCTCACTCGGCATTTCAACCGTAATGGGATGTGATGGACCTGCTGCAGCAGCTGATGCCACAGCCTCTTCAATCAAACGGACAAGATTTACCGGTCGTGACTCCATCTGCCTAGATTGATCCAGGCGGGCAAGTAGTAACAAATCTTCAACTAAAGCACCCATACGTATGGACTCTTTTTCAATACGACCTAGGAGTTCTTTTGTCTTCTCACCTTCAGGAACTGCGCCTTGGCGATGCAGTTCGGCAAAGCCACGGATGGCAGTTAAAGGTGTACGCAATTCATGGCTGGCATCGGCAACGAAGCGGCGTAATTTATCTTCACTCTCGCTGCGAACGGCAAAAGACTCTTCAATACGACCAAGCATCGCATTCAGAGACGTACTTAAGCGGCCAACTTCAGTTCCGGGTTCAAAATTATCTAGGCGTGCGGAGAGATCTCCAGCTGCGATTTTTTCGGCAGTGGCTTCTACATCTTCGAGGGGCTTCATACTTAGTTTAATTACTTGACGTGCCGCAAAACCAATAAGCAATAGAATTATTAAACCAATAATTGAGAATACTCGGCCAATGCGATGAGTCGTTTTATTAAATTCATTGAGTGATTGGGCAACCACCACCGATCCCACTCCAGAGGGAAGCACGCGCGTTACAACTCGAAAATCTGCTCCAGGTGCGGCGATAGTAAAAGGTCTATCTCCAAAGGTTGCGACTTGGCTGGGCAATAACCCCTTGATGTAATCGGCAATTCTGCTGGCACCTAAGTCCCCTCCAATGCCACCAACTAGAATGCCTTGCGCATCTAAAACGCTGACAGAGATGGATGTTGGGACGCGATTGAGAGGTGTCATTCGAGCGCTTGAGGCAGGCGAAGTTTCGCTACTCTCTCCCGTATTTGGACTGCTATCTGCATCTTTGGCGATACCAGCCGAATTTACTCGGTTAGCTGTCCCACCAATAACACTATTTAGTTGATCATCGACCTGGCTAATTAAATAATTTCGAAGTAAAAACTGTGATGTGACACCGGCACCAACAAAACCGAAAGCAGAAAGAATGAGTACGCCAATCGTTAAACGGTTACGTAAGGACCAGTTTCGAAGTGGCGATTTCATTGTTTACTTAGGCGGCATTCGCAAGCGATAGCCGACACCGCGAACGGTGTGAATGAGAGGTGGGTCAAAAGAATCCACTTTCTTTCGAAGGTATGAAATGTAAGTCTCTACAATTCCAGCATCCCCACGAAAGTCGTACTGCCATACATGATCCAAAATTTGTGACTTTGAAACAACACGGTCGGCATTGATAATTAAGTAGCGCAGCAATGCAAACTCGGTTGGCGATAAATCAAGAATGTTGCCGGCACGGCGAACTTCATGTGTCGCTTCATCTAATTCAAGATCGGCAAAGCGCATTCTTTCATCATCAATTTCAATCTCAGTTACACCGGTGCGACGAAGCAGTGCACGCAAGCGAGCGACTAACTCTTCAAGAGAGAATGGCTTTGTCATGTAATCATCGCCACCAAGAGTTAAGCCTTTGACCTTATCTTCCATTCCATCTTTGGCTGTTAAGAAAAGTACGCCGGTATTTACGCCCTCGTTACGAATTGCTTTACAGACTTCAAAGCCATCAAGATCGGGCAACATGACATCTAAAACCATTGCATGTGGTCTGAACTCTTCAGCCATAGTAAGTGCCTGTGCGCCATTGGCAGCGGTGCGAACATCGAAGCCAACAAAACGAAGACTGGTTGAAATAAGTTCACTGATACTGGATTCATCGTCAACAACGAGAATGCGTTGCATGGTCTTTTCGGCAGTTGTGGTCATGGCCCAACAATGCTCCCACGGACTGGGAGATTCCTGAGAATTGCCAGAAAACTAAGCGCGGGTTTGGCCGATTACGCCTTCACTGAGCGCAGAAGCACCTGAGCTACATCTAGAACTTCGACCTCAGAGGCGCGAGCGGTCATTCCATCCGTCGTCATTACGCGGCAGAAAGGACAGGCAACGGCCAACTCTTGGGCCCCGGTCGCAATGGCTTCATCAACGCGATTGAGGTTGATCTGGCTACCCAGCTTCTCCTCCATCCACATACGACCTCCGCCGGCGCCGCAACAAAACGAGCGTTCTTTATTACGTGGCATCTCAGTGATTTGCGCACCGGTAGCCTCCAATAATTCGCGAGGTGGTTGATAAATTTCATTGTGTCGACCTAAGTAACAAGGGTCATGGTAAGTCATCGCAGTGTGACTCATTTTGATTGGTAATAATTTTTTATCGCGAAGTAATTGGTTGAGTAACTGCGTATGGTGCAACATCTCTAACTCAAAACCGCTTTGAGCATAATCGCGTCCAATAGTTGTAAAGCAATGCGGGCAGGTTACAACAACTTTCTTTGTACCCTTCGTGCGCTCAGCAAATACTTCTTTGAAAGTCTCGATATTTTCAGCGGCCAAAATTTGATACAGGAACTCATTTCCGGCACGACGCGCAGGATCTCCCGTACATGTCTCTTTCTTACCAAGAACGGCAAAGTTAACGCCGGCCATATGCAAAAGTTCAGCTACTGCTTTAGTTGTTTTCTTTGCGCGCTCGTCATATGCCCCAGCGCAGCCAACCCAGAATAGATACTCAACATCATCAGGCAACGTTCCCTCAACTACACGAATTGGGAAATCACACTCGGCAATCCATGCTTCACGATCATTCTTATTAGCACCCCACGGGTTGCCAGTTTGTTCTAGGTTACGGAAAGTCCCACCAAGTTCGGCTGGGAAATTAGACTCAACTAAAACTTGGAACCGGCGCATATTTACGATGTGATCAATATGTTCGATATCTACCGGACACTCATTAACGCAAGCTCCACATGATGTACATGACCACAAAACATCCAGGGATATAGGTGCGCCTTCACCCACCATTGCCTCGGTTTCAACGGTCTTAGCAAAGGCGTGATCACGCATAGCCATGATTAAAAGCTTGGGGGACAGTGGTTTATCAGTGTGCCAAGCCGGGCACTGCGATTGGCAGCGGCCGCACTCGGTACACGAACTCATATCCAACAAACCCTTCCAGGTTATGTCGGCGCGAGTACCAAGACCAAAGACATCATCATCTTTGGGATCTTCAAAGTTAATAACTTCACCATGTGACAACATTGCAGGCAATGGCCCAAGAGAGGATTTTCCATTTGCATTGCGCCGGAAGAAGATATTGAAAGGGGCTAAGAATCGGTGCCAAGCAACACCCATTGTTAAATTACTTGCAATCACAATGAACCAAGCCATCGATATTACGATTTTAATCATCGCGATTAACTGAATAGTTGAAATTATTTGCCCAAGGGACCAAGACTTAAACATCGACGCTATAAACCAAGTCGTTACGTAATGGTGACCCCACTGAGTCTCATCGGATAACGCGCCTTCTAAGCCGCGAAGTGCGATGACACAAAAAACAATGACGAGAATTGTTGCCTCAACGTAATAACCCTTGGCCATTCCTGAACCGTAAAAACGCGAAGTGCGACCCTTTTTAGCAAGACGCGTCACCTGGCGGATACCAATTAATGTGACAATTCCAATTCCAGTTGCCCAAGCAATGAGTTCGGTGAAATATTCATATGGCCAAAGATGACCAACGACAGGTAAAGCGAACGAAGGATTAATAAGTTGGCCATACGCGGTAACCAATGTTCCAAATAAGACGACGAAGCCAACCATGACGAACCAGTGAGCAAAACCAACGACGGTAAAATTAAGCATCTTGGTATGACCAAAGATTTCACCAGCTGCCATGCGCAAGCGCTTGCCACGATCATTGCTTCGAGTTGGATCCGGCTGACCTTTTTTATAGATGCCTATTAGTTGGCGAGTTCGCACGACCATCAGGGCTAGGGCTACAACGGTGATTCCGTATGCGATAACTGCGAATGTCAGGTTCATGAGGGAAGGTTATCTATGTACCGGGGATGTCCGAACTGCTTCGAGGCAGCGACTTGTCCGAGGTTCCAGGCAAACCCAAGGATTGTGGGAATAAGTTAGGGGGGCTCTAGGTTTACATAAGTATCAAACCTGAGTCGCTACGACTCAACCTTTTGGGTATAGTGGGCTCAGGTTTGAAGTAGGCCATGATCCTATCCCAGGTTCAGGCGAGAAAAGGAGCACTACATAATGGCTAGAGCAGTTGGAATCGACCTCGGAACGACTAATAGTTGCGTATCGGTCCTAGAGGGTGGCGAACCCACCGTTATCGCTAATGCCGAAGGCGCACGCACGACTCCGTCGATTGTGGCTTTCGCAAAAAATGGCGAGGTTCTCGTAGGCGAGGTGGCCAAGCGCCAGTCCGTCACAAACGTTGAGCGCACAATCCGTTCGGTAAAGCGCCATATGGGCACAAATTGGTCCGTCGATATCGACGGCAAGAAATACACATCCCAAGAAATCTCAGCACGCATACTCCAAAAGTTAAAGCGCGATGCTGAGTCTTACCTTGGTGAGACAGTAACCGATGCCGTTATTACGGTACCTGCATATTTCAATGACGCACAGCGTCAGGCAACTAAAGAAGCTGGCGAAATCGCTGGCCTGAATGTTCTACGCATTATCAACGAGCCAACTGCGGCAGCGCTCGCATATGGTCTTGATAAAGCTGATCAAGAGCAGACCATTCTTGTATTCGACTTAGGTGGCGGAACTTTCGACGTTTCACTTCTTGAAATCGGCGATGGTGTTGTTGAAGTTAAAGCGACCAATGGCGATAACCACTTAGGTGGAGACGATTGGGATCAAGCACTAGTTGATTTCCTCGTTCAGAACTTTGGTTCACAAAATGGAATTGATTTAACCAAAGATAAGATGGCGATGCAGCGTGTTCGTGAAGCTGCAGAGAAAGCGAAGATCGAACTTTCATCTTCACAATCTGCATCAATCAACTTGCCTTACATCACCGTTGATGCTGAAAAGAATCCATTATTCATGGACGAGACAATTACTCGCGCACAGTTCCAACAGTTAACTGGTGCACTCCTTGACCGTTGCAAGAAACCATTCTTAGCGGTTCTAAAGGATGCAGGAATTCCAATTAACAAAATCCAAAGCGTTGTACTTGTTGGCGGATCAACACGTATGCCAGCAGTTGTTGAGCTTGTTAAATCATTAACTGGCGGCAAAGAGCCAAATAAGGGTGTAAACCCTGACGAGGTTGTAGCTGTCGGAGCATCTCTTCAAGCCGGTGTGTTAAAGGGTGAAGTTAAAGATGTTCTCCTACTTGATGTAACTCCACTTTCTCTTGGTATCGAAACCAAGGGCGGCGTTATGACACGTTTAATCGAGCGCAACACGACAATTCCTACAAAGCGCAGCGAAATCTTTACAACGGCCGATGACAATCAGCCAGCGGTACAGATCCAGGCCTACCAAGGCGAGCGTGAAATGGCGGCTTATAACAAGAAGCTAGGCATGTTCGAACTCACTGGTCTACCACCTGCACCACGTGGAATTCCACAGATCGAAGTTACTTTCGATATCGATGCTAACGGAATCGTTCACGTATCAGCTAAAGATTTAGGAACCGGCAAAGAGCAGAGCATGACCATCACTGGCGGATCTGCACTTTCAAAGGATGAAATCTCTCGCATGATGGAGGATGCTGAATCTCACGCTGAAGAAGATCGTCAGCGCAAAGAAGAGGCCGAAATCCGCAATACTGGAGACTCACTTCTTTACTCAACACAGAAGTTCATCAAAGACAATGAAGAAAAACTTAGTGAAGGCGAATCACTCGAAAAGAAAACTGAGACTGAAGCAGCCCTTACTGAACTTCAAACCGCCCTTGGTGGTTCCAACTTCGAGATGATTAAGAGTGCAACTGAAAAAGTTTCAACTCTCAGCCAAGCTCTTGGGGCCGCAATGTATGCCGGCGCAGCAGCAGCTGGTGCAGCTAACAGTGAAGGTGCCGCACATGAAGATGGTGTTGAAGACGCTGAGGTCGTTGAGTGAGCGAAGCTACACAACCTGTAGATGAACTAGTTGAGGATGTAGCGCCGGATCAGATAATTGATCCGGTAGCTACTCTCACTAGTGATTTACAACGTCTTCAAGCTGAATACGCGAACTATCGAAAGCGCGTAGAGCGCGATCGTTCATTAGCGCACGACATGGCAATCGGAGCAGTTCTTACCGAACTCCTTGCATTGCTCGATGATGTCGATCGCGCCGAGCAACACGGTGAATTAACTGGCGGCTTTAAAGCTATCGCCGATCAACTCAATTCAATTACTGCTCGCATTGGCTTAGAAAAATACGGTACAGAAGGTGAAGCCTTCGATCCGCAGATTCATGAAGCGCTTATGCATGACACTTCTGCCGATGTGGCTGTCCCAACAGCGACAAAGATCTTGCAGTCCGGATATAAATATAAGGAGCGCATCTTGCGCCCTGCCCGGGTTGCTGTCACCGATCCAGCCGGGGAGTAATTTCCATGGCCGCCAAAGATTTATACGAGAAGGATTTTTATAAAATCCTCGGCATAGATAAAAAGGCGGGCGCCGATGAGATTAAAAAGAAGTATCGGGCCTTAGCGCGCGAACTACATCCCGATAAAAATAAGGGTGATGCGGTTAAGGAAGATAAGTTTAAAGGCATCTCAGAGGCCTATGAAATTCTCTCCGATGCTAAAAAGCGGGCTGAATACGACGAAGCTCGTGCACTATATGAGCGCGGGGGATTTCGTGCACCTCAAGGTGGACGTGGGGGCGCTCAACAAGGTGGCGACTTTAATGACTTCTTTGGGAGCGGAAACCCGCAGGATATTTTTGCAAACCTTTTTGGTGGTGGACGCCGAGGACCTCAAAAAGGTCAGGACTTACAGACCGAGGCCTCAATCACTTTTCGTGAATCAATCCTTGGCACAAATCTAGATTTACGGCTTTCTACCGATCGTGGCGTAACTCAAAACATTACTGCTCGCGTACCGGCCGGGGTCAATGACGGCGCCAAGATTCGCGTCAAAGGAAAAGGCGCATCGGGTGAGGCTGGATCAGGAGATTTATTCATTCTGCTTCACGTAAAACCGCATCCAATTTTTGCTAGAAAAGGCGAAAACTTAACGTTGACGTTGCCGGTTACTTTTGCAGAGGCGGCACTTGGCGCCGATATTAAAGTTCCGACGTTAACGGGCGAGGATGTCACCGTACGAATTGCGCCGGGGACTTCTAACGGTCGCACGCTTCGCGTTAAGGGCCGAGGCATTACCAAAGGTTCCACAACTGGAGATTTACTTGTAACGGTCGATGTTCAAGTCCCACAGCGCATTGATGGTAAAGCGTTGGAAGCGTTAAAAATATTTGCTGAAGAAACTTCGCATGAAAATGTGCGCGCAGATCTAATTAGTAAGGCAAAGTCATGAGCGAAGAAGTTAATAGCGACATACCACCCGATGATGCCGCAGTTTATATTATCTCTGTAGCTGCAGAGATTTCAGGTTTACATCCGCAAACGCTTCGCCAATATGATCGTTCGGGTTTAGTCTCCCCAAGTAGAACCGAAGGTCGCAATCGTCGCTATTCACTACGCGATATCGCATTGCTGCGTGCAGTTCAAAAACTTGTTGGGGAAGGAATAAATCACGCCGGGATAAAAAGAATTATTGATCTGGAATCAGCGATGGCCAATATGGCGATAGAAGTTGCACAACTTCGTATCGAAGTAAACGCCCTTATTGATTCCAAATCACATAAGAGTTTAGTTCAGCGCCAAAGTAGCGAAGTAATAATTTACAAAGAAGAACAGTAATTACTTCTTAAGTGAGCCAGACTTTTTTGGTTTAGCGGACAAGAAAGTTAAATTTCCTGATAAGTCCAGGTTTGAAACGAAATCATCTAATTCGATTCCATCGGCTAATAGCCCAGAAGTAGAGCCCTTTTTCCGAGCAAGTTTCTGTGCTGAAGGAGTCTTCTTTGATGCCATAGTGTGGACGATAATAACTTCACCAACCCAAAAGGGCTAGCGGGAGGGGTGAGATTACTTAGATAGTAGGCTCGCCCTTATGAATTCACGCGATGCGCTAAAAGAGCAGATTATTAAAAAGGCAGTTGTACACGGGAAAGTAATTTTGTCTTCTGGAAAAGAGGCCGACTACTACGTGGATCTTCGCCGTGTAACTCTGGATCACGAAGCAGCACCCTTGGTTGGCGAAGTTATGTTGGAGCTAACAAAGGATTTAGATTACGACGCTGTCGGCGGGTTAACCCTTGGCGCCGATCCAGTTGCAAATGCAATGATGCACATTGCCGCACAGCGAGGAAAAAAGATTGATTCATTCGTTGTTCGCAAGGCCGAGAAGGCTCATGGGTTGCAACGTCGTATTGAAGGCCCTGATGTAAAGGGCAAGCGCGTACTAGCCGTTGAAGATACATCTACTACTGGTGGTTCAGTTTTAACCGCAGTAGAGGCATTACTTGAAGCTGGCGCGATAGTTGTCGGTGTTGCAGTAATCGTTGAGCGAGGAGCGGCGCCAAAAATTAAAGAGGCTGGATATGAATACCGCGCCGCTTACCAGTTAGAGGATTTAGGTCTTTAAATTATTTGTGGTGTTTGCGCGTTTGCCATTCGCGAAATATCTCAATAAATACTGGAATTAAACTTACGAAAATGATCACGGCAATTATTGGCAATAGGTAAGTATCTACAGAGCCCTTGAGTTTTTCACCTAGAACATATCCAAGCCCGATTACTAGCTCAGTCCAAATTAGTGCGCCAAGGGCGTTGTAGAAGAAAAACTTTTTCTTATCCATTCCAACTATGCCGCACATTGGATTTATCAGTGTGCGCACAAATGGAACAAAGCGCGCGAATAGAAGTGCCTTGCCAGGACCATATTTCCGTAACCACTTTTCAGTGGTTACAACTTTTTCGTGATTGAAAACCCGACCTTCGGGACGATCGAATAACTTTCGCCCATACTTTTCGCCAAAGAAATAACCAACCAGACCACCAAGGGTTGCTGCGATTGGCGCCCCAATAACTAGGCCAACCGTCGAGAGGTGTGCCTGGCCCAGAATCGCAGCCCCCGAGCCAGAGGCGGCAACCCCGGCGATGAACAGGAGCGAGTCGCCAGGAAATGCCAAGCCGATCAAAAGGCCGGTTTCGGCAAAAATGATGCCGAGGACCCCGATAAGCCCAAGGTCGGCGACGATCGAGTGAGCATTAAAGAGGTTCATCGGCTGAGCCTATCCTGACCGAGCCAAAAGATAGAGGCTGTCAGGAAGAGGTTCCGCGTAAATGAGCGATTCCCAAGGATGTGATCTTTGACGGAAGGGGTTAATAGATATGTATGTTTTCACTTTTTGGCCCTTTAGTGCTTAAACTTCCCTAGTCTTTGCGCCGACCTATCCGACGAGGCGCCCTTAAAACTCCAATGGAGGAGAACTTATGCGTGCTTCTAGCACCGTATCACTCGTGCAAGTAACCGGATCAAACCTCAACCTCGTCTACGTCGTCCTTGCGATTTCGCTTGGCGCACTAGGTGTTGCCTATGCATTACGTGCACAGGTTTTGGCAGCCACTGATGGCACCGCCAAAATGCGCGAAATCGCAGAGGCAGTTCAAGAGGGAGCGGCGGCATTCTTAAATCGCCAGTTCCGTACTCTCTCTTACTTCGTAGCAATCGTGTTCGTGCTCTTGTTTGCACTTCCAGGTGCTGCCGATATTCGTATCGGTCGATCAATCTTCTTCCTTGTCGGCGCGGCATTCTCTGCTCTCGTCGGTTACAACGGAATGTGGCTCGCAGTTCGTGCAAATGTGCGCGTTGCAGATGCTGCTCGTAATAAGGATGGCCAGAAGGCCGTTCAAATCGCTTTCCGTACAGGTGGCGTCGTTGGTATGACAACTGTGGGTCTTGGCCTAATCGGCGCATCCCTTGTTGTAATCATCTACCGCGAAAATGCACCATCAGTGCTTGAAGGATTTGGTTTCGGCGCAGCGATGCTCGCAATGTTTATGCGCGTCGGCGGCGGAATCTTTACGAAGGCAGCAGACGTTGGAGCTGACCTTGTAGGTAAAGTTGAAAAGAATATTCCAGAAGATGACCCACGTAACGCAGCAACAATCGCTGACAACGTTGGAGATAACGTCGGAGACTGCGCCGGAATGGCCGCAGATTTATTTGAGTCATATGCAGTAACTCTCGTTGCCGCATTAATTCTTGGTAAAGCCGCTTTCGGTGATGCCGGACTCATCTACCCATTGATCGTTCCAGCAATCGGAACTGTCACAGCTGTTATCGGAATCTTCTTAACGAAGCTTCGTAGCACTGATAAGTCAGCAATGACGGCTATCAACCGCTCATTCTTCATCTCAGCAATCATCAGCGCAGGTCTAACTGCGCTCGCAACATTTACTTACCTTCCATCTAGTTTCACACTTCTTACTGGACTATCTCCAGAGGCAGTTGCAACTGCAGGTACAACAAATCCACGCGTGCTAGCAATTGGTGCGGTATTAATCGGTATCGCACTTGCTGCAGCAATCCAGGTACTTACTGGCTACTTCACTGAGACTGGCCGACGTCCAGTAAACGACGTTGCAGCTTCATCTGAAACAGGCGCTGCAACCGTAATTTTGGCTGGTATTTCAGTTGGTTTTGAGTCAGCTGTTTACTCTGCAATCTTGATCGCATCGGCAGTATTCGGTGCGTTCTTGCTTGGCGGCGGAAGCATTGTTCTCTCACTTCTTGCTATCGCTCTAGCTGGTACAGGTTTGCTAACAACTGTTGGTGTAATCGTTGCAATGGATACTTTTGGTCCAATTTCAGATAACGCACAAGGTATCGCTGAAATGTCTGGCGATGTTGAGGGCGAAGGCTCAAAGATTCTTACTCAACTCGATGCTGTTGGTAACACAACTAAGGCGATCACAAAGGGAATTGCAATCGCTACCGCAGTTCTTGCAGCTACAGCTTTGTTCGGTGCCTTCACTGATGCAATCAAGCAAGCTGTTCTAGATGCTGGGCAGAGCGCAGCTGGTCTAGCACTTCAGTTCCAAGGAATTCTCGATGTTGCTAATCCACGCAACTTAGTCGGTTTGATAATCGGCGCAGCAGTTGTCTTCCTCTTCTCAGGTCTTGCAGTTAATGCAGTGTCTCGTGCAGCAGGCGCAGTTGTTGTTGAAGTTCGCAAGCAGTTCATTGAGCACCCAGGAATCATGAATTACACCGAGAAGCCTGACTACGGTCGTGTAGTTGATATCTGTACTCGCGATTCACTCCGCGAACTTGCAACTCCAGGTTTACTCGCAGTTATGGCACCAATCGCAGTTGGCTTCGGCCTTGGCGTTGGCGCACTTGGTGCATACCTTGCAGGTGCAATCGGTACTGGAACGCTGATGGCAGTCTTTTTATCTAACTCAGGCGGAGCTTGGGATAACGCTAAGAAGATGGTTGAAGATGGACATCATGGCGGAAAGAACTCTGATGCACATGCTGCAACGATCATTGGTGACACTGTTGGAGATCCTTTCAAGGACACTGCAGGCCCAGCGATCAACCCACTTATCAAGGTAATGAACTTGGTTGGTCTCTTAATTACTCCAGCAATCGTCTCTCTTGCTCTCGGCGGAAGCACAACAATCAGCACAATCATCGGCATCGGCGCAACCCTTGTCATCATCGCTGCATTGATTCGCAACCGTCGTCAAGCAACCGCGATTCTCGTCTAAGTAAAGTCCGCACTTCCCCGAGTTAAAGGACTACATGGCTAAAGTTAAAACTGACCTGATTAAGTTGGTGATTGTTGAATCACCGGCAAAGGCCAGGAAAATTGGCAGCTACCTCGGCGACGGTTACGTCGTCGAGGCTAGCGTCGGCCATATTCGTGATCTTCCTCAACGCGCTGCAGATATCCCCGCTGAATATAAAAAAATCGCCTGGGCTAAAGAGGGCGTTGATATTGAAAATGATTTCGCCCCCTTGTACGTCATTAACCCTGATAAGCGGGCAAAAGTCGCTGAGTTAAAAGCGCTCATGAAAAACGCCGAAGAGTTAATTCTGGCAACGGACGAGGACCGCGAAGGCGAAGCTATTGCCTGGCACTTAGTCGAAGTTTTACAGCCTAAAGTTCCGATTAAACGCATGGTTTTTAATGAGATTACTAAAGAGGCGATTCTCGAGGCCGTTGAAAATACGCGCGACTTGGATTATCACTTAATCGATGCCCAAGAAACTCGACGTGTTCTCGATCGTTTGTTTGGTTACAGACTCTCCCCTGTTTTATGGAAGAAAGTTATGCCGCGTATTTCAGCCGGCCGTGTGCAATCCGTTGCTACACGCTTAATCGTTGAAAAAGAGCGCGAACGCATGGCCTTTATCTCATCGGGTTGGTGGGATTTAGCAGCAGCTACTGCTCTTGGCTTTAATGCTCGCCTATTAGAGGTAGATAGCAAGCGCGTTGCAGCTACATCAGATTTTGGCGCCGATGGCGCAGTAAAAGAAAAATCGTTGGCTAACATTTTATTACTCGATGAAACTGGCGCTAAGCATTTAGTTGAGAGCCTTAACTCTTCGTCGTTGACGGTTAAATCGATGGAGGAGAGTCCACGGACCGAGCGGCCTAAGCCACCTTTTACAACTTCGACCATGCAACAAGATGCGGGTAGTCGTCTGGGTTGGGGCGCACAAATCACGATGCGCATTGCACAGCGCCTGTATGAAAATGGCTATATCACGTACATGCGTACTGACAGCATCAACTTGTCTTCACAAGCCATTGAAGCTGCGCGTAAGGCAGCGAAGTCTTTATATGGCGCCGACCATGTTGCAGATGCACCACGCACATACGTTGGTAAAACTAAGAATGCTCAAGAGGCGCACGAGGCAATTCGTCCAGCAGGAGAGACATTTAAAACTCCAGGTGAGCTTGCACCAGAATTATCGCGCGACGAGTTTGCACTCTATGACTTAATTTGGAAACGCACCGTTGCATCCCAAATGGCCGATGCTAAAAAAATGCAGATGCGCGTTGATTTTGATGCAGCAACAAATGATGGCAAAGCAACTATTTTTCGCGCTAACGGTTCGGTTATCACTTTCCCAGGCTTTCTTGCAGCCTACGATGACATCGCCACCGATGAGAACAAAGACGAAGAGACTGAAGATAAGCGCCTGCCAGCGATGACGCTTGGGCAAAGCGTTAAGGTCAATGAATACACCTGCGAAGGCCATGAAACTAAGCCCCCAGCTCGCTATACCGAGCCAACCCTTGTTAAGAAGTTAGAAGAGCTCGGCATTGGTCGCCCATCAACTTTCGCATCAATTATTCAAACTATTCAAGATCGCGGTTACGTATACAAACGCGGTCGCGCATTAGTACCGACTTTCCTCGCATTTTCAGTGACAGGCCTATTGGAAACACACTTCACTAAGTTGGTTGATTATGAATTTACTGCCAGCATGGAAGAGGATTTAGACAAGATTGCAGCTGGCGAAGCTGGCCGAGTTGATTGGCTCCGCGATTTCTTCTACGGCGTCGATGGACAACCTGGACTAAATGAATTATCTGCAGACCTCGGTGTTATCGATGCACGCGCAACGAACACTATGAATTTATCTGACACGATTGAAATCCGTGTTGGTCGCTACGGTGCTTATTTGCAACAGAACTTGCCCGATGAAGAGCGCAAGTTAGCAAATATTCCAGAGTCTTTAGCACCCGATGAGTTAACGCTGGCTAAAGCAATTGAATTATTAGAGGCCCCTTCAGGTGAGCGTGAATTAGGTATTGATCCCGAAACCGGCTTTCCAGTTATTGCAAAGAGTGGACGCTTTGGTCCTTACATCACTGAAGTTCTACCCGTTGTTGAACCAGAATTAACTGCATCGGGAAAGAAGAAACGTAAAAAAGCCGATGCACCAAAGGCTAAGACCGCATCACTTCTTTCGACGATGACACTTGACACAGTCACATATGAAGATGCGCTCCAACTTTTATCACTGCCGCGCACTCTCGGTACTAATGCTCTTGGCGATGACATTACGATTCAAAATGGTCGATACGGTCCGTACCTAAAGGCCGGTCTCGATAGCCGCACGCTTACGTCGGAGGATCAATTATTCTCATTGACGTTAGACGAGGCTCTTGAGATTTATTCAAAACCAAAAGAGCGCCGTCGCGGTGTTGCAAAACCGCCAGTAAAAGAGCTGGGCGTTGATCCAGTGAGCGAGAAGCCATTAATTATTAAAGATGGCCGCTTTGGCATGTATGTCACGGATGGCGAAACCAATGCAACGCTTCGCCGCGGTGATACCGCAGAGGGAATGACTCTGGAGCGTGGATTAGAGCTCCTTGCAGGTCGCCGTGCATGGGAGGCCGAGAACGGTCCATCACCTAAGAAGTCGCGAAAGAAAGCTGCAGCCAAGCCAAAAAAAGGTGACACTGCACCGACACTTACTAAAAATGTTGTGAAAAAAGCTGGCGCAAAAAAGGCTACTAAAAAAGCTGCGACCGGAAAAGCTAAAGCGAAAAAAGCTTAAGTTACTATTTCATTCCGGGGGATGCCACTTTAATTCCTAGTTCTTTGGCATTCTTAATCATTTGTTTGTCGTAAGTTACAACGCCCTCAACAGATTTATCTAAAAAGATCACTGTGGCGACCTGGATAGCATCAAGTGATCTAAGGGTAATTGATTCAGGAAAGTTCTCCGCAGAACTTAGGATTGCTGGGTTCATGGGCGTCAATAAAAAATTAGAGAGAATTTCTTTACCTTTTATGACAGAAAGTGGATACATGCGATTGAGTGTACGGATCACTTCAACTCTAGAGATAGTTGAAGTGATCGTCTCTTCAGACAGGAAATTAACAAGCGCCTTTGATTCAGTTTCAGCAAGGATCAGCTTTAAGATTGCAGAACTATCAAGATACCAGCTCAATATCGTTCCTCTGCGCGCATTTCCATTAGAACTTCCGTGGAAGTCTTCTTGCCTTTCAATTTGAATGTAGGCATCTCGAAATGTGTTATGGGATTTTCTGCTGGAATTATTAATCCAGCCGCTATGTATTCCTCGTATAAGGATTTAGTGATTGGAACCAATCGAGCTACCGGAACGCCATGTTCGGTGATTTCAAATACAACACCATCTTTAACTTGATCCAATATTTTTGAGGCGGATTGACGAAGTTCGCGCACGCCAACGCTTTGTGTATTAATTGTTGAATCCGCACCCCTCTCGGACTCTCTTGCCTTCTTTGTCTTTTTTGCTGTTGTTGTCATGCCCGTAACGTAGCACAAATACCTTAATGTGCTACACGCAATAATCCGCATAAATAGGCCTTTTTAAGGGATATGGAAGGCATCAGTAGCCCCCGATAGACTTCGCGCATGTCTAGAACGCTGCCAACCCCTGCCGCTCCAGCGCAGGATGAGACTCGCGGCGTACTAGCGATTCGCCCCTTTCGAAAGCTCTGGAACTCCATGGTCTTCTCATCCCTTGGCGACTGGTTGGGCCTGTTGGCAACAACGGCCCTTGCCCAACAACTCTCGGGTGGTAGTTATTCAACGGCTAACTTTGCAATTGCAGGGGTCTTTATTGCACGTCTATTGCCGGCGGTTTTCTTAGGCCCAATTGCAGGTGTAATCGCTGATCGCTTTGATCGACGAAAATTAATGGTCACCTGCGATATTTTGCGCACCGCGCTTTATATTTCGATCCCAATCGTGCATAACTATTTCTGGTTATACACGGCAACTATTTTAGTCGAGTGCGTGACGCTCTTTTGGTCACCAGCTAAAGAGGCGTCGGTCCCAAATCTTGTTCCCCGCGAAAAATTGGAGTCAGCAAATCAAGTCTCACTCTTAGCCGCCTACGGCACTGCGCCAATTGCCGCCGTACTCTTCACGCTACTTTCACTTTTTTCCAGCATCTTTGTCGCAATAATTCCGGGCTTTAGTGGAAGCGCAGTTGACTTGGCGTTGTATGTGAATGCTGCGAGTTTTGCTTTTGCCGCTTTCACAATTTTTAATCTGCACGAAATTCCAAAGGGCGCCGCATCTAAACGCACCGCCGAAATTGGAATTCTAAAATCTTTGGTTGAAGGCTGGAAATCTGTCAGTGGCTCAAAGATTATTCGCGGGCTCGTTGTCGGAATGGTCGGTGCCTTCATCGCCGCTGGCGCAGTTATTGGCTTAGCCCGAACTTTTGTTGGTGACTTAGGCGGAGGTGAAGCCGCTTACGGTATTTTATTTGGCGCAGTATTTACTGGTTTAGCCGGCGGCATCGCTCTGGGGCCTAAAGTTTTCGGACAGTTTTCCAAGCGACGCTTATTTGGCGCATCTTTAACTGTCGCTGGGTTTTTCCTCGTTGGCCTAGCTGCAATCCCCAACCTTGTTTTAGCCGTCTTTACCGTAATCGCCCTCGGCGCATTTAGTGGAGTTTGCTGGGTAACTGGTTTCACAATGCTCGGCATGGAAGTTGCCGATGATGTGAGAGGCCGTACTTTTGCTTTCGTCCAAAGCTTGATCCGCGTGGTTTTAGTTGGCGTCCTGGCTATTGCACCATTAATTGCCGCCGCAGTTGGCCGCCACACTTTTAAGTTTCGAAATACACAAGTTAGTTATAACGGCGCATCGGTAACGATTCTTATCGCCGGTTTTATTGCCGCACTGATCGGAATGATTTCTTATCGTCAGATGAAGGATCGCCCAAATGTTTCACTCTGGTCAGATATTGCAAACGCCCTCAAAGGTGAACTTGGAAGCATCACTGGTGCACCGACAAAGGGAATTTTTATCGCCTTTGAAGGCGGCGAAGGAATCGGTAAATCAACGCAATCTAAGTTATTAAAAGCTTGGCTTGAGCAAGAGGGCGAGACTGTTGTCTTATCGCGCGAACCAGGCGGGACAGATTTAGGAGTTGAGATTCGAAAGATTTTGCTCTCGCACTCAACAGGTGAGATTAGTCCGCGCGCCGAGGCGTTGTTGTATGCCGCCGATCGTGCACACCACGTCTTTTCAGTTATTCGCCCCGCTCTTGCTGCAGGTGATGTTGTCATCAGTGATCGCTACTTTGATTCATCGATTGCATATCAAGGTGCAGGGCGTGTTCTAGAGCCCGGCGAAGTTGCACGTATTTCGCGGTGGGCAACCGAATCGTTATTTCCAACGCTGACAATTATTATCGATCTTCCAGCTGAAATTGGCTTAGCCCGCTTGCAGAGTAAAGACCGTCTTGAATCACAGCCCCTTGATTTTCACGAGCGCGTGCGTCAAGAGTTTTTACAGATTTCCCTACTTGATCCTGAACGATATTTCATCGTCGATGGTAAGCAATCTATTGATGACATCCACACCGCAGTCATCGCCCGCGTGAGTGAGATATCAACCCTGAAGCGAAATGCCCGCGAAGATAAGGGAGCCCTATTACTTCGCCCAATTCGCGCAGTGAATAAAGCAGTCCGAACAACTGCGCAAAAAACCAGCGCCAGTGCAACTAAGGCTGTGAGCAAAGCAAAACCAAAGAAGAAAACCGCAGCTAAAAAATGAGCCCGACCGCAAGCGTTTATGACGACCTAGTTGGACAAGAGCACATCGTCGAAGTCTTAAAGCGGGCCGTGGCGGCTACGCGTTCAGGCGAAGAGAGCCAAGAGATGACACACGCCTGGGTTTTCACTGGCCCACCTGGATCTGGGCGCTCAAGTGCCGCTATTGCCTTTGCTCAAGCCCTTGTTTGCCCGAGCGACGGCTGTGGAACCTGTAACGCCTGCCGAAGTGCACTAAACGGCGCTCACCCCGATGTAGAGGTGGTTCGCACCGAGGGTCTATCTATCAAAATTGATGAAGTCCGCGAACTCTTAGCCCGCGTCGCTTGGGCGCCATCGATGGGTGGCTGGCGCGTTGTCGTGATGGAAGATGCCGATCGTTTAACTGAGTCGGCAGCGAATGCTTT
>SERZ01000762.1_pt1 | contig 20675 bp, 23 predicted proteins | sample 3171461 | NCBI WGS metagenome assembly SERZ01 (sample SAMN06051861, study PRJNA518727) | freshwater metagenome | biome: subpolar coniferous forest; feature: holomictic lake; material: water; isolation source: holomictic Lake 227, 6 m depth | place: Canada: near Kenora, Ontario | collected... | reverse complement strand
CCAATGTTTCAAGCACTGAAGCAATATTTGCAGGATCTGTAACCACCACTACTTTAACAATTACTGCAGCGTTATCTGGTATCCCTTTATCTATGGGCGATTACATCGCAGGTACAGGTATCACTGCTGGCTCATACGTGACCGCATTCGGTACTGGCTCAGGCGGTGTAGGTACTTACACAGTTAGCGCATCTTCAAGCGCAACAGGTGCAATTAATATATTCGCTTCTAACAATTTGCTTTTAGGTGACCCATCCCCAATGTCTTTAGGTGTAGGTCCAATGGGTCGTTGTTTTGTATTCGATGTGATCCCTCAAGCATTGGCAGCTAGCAATATTGCCGCAGTTCAAACTACTTCAGCTACTATTGCCTTAACAGCTGGCACTTCAGTTAAATCTATAGTGCTTAATAGCGGGGTTACAGTTTTGCAACTTGATTGCCCTCGTGCTGTAAGTATTGTTTCGGGCACTGGCACTTTGGTTAACCGAAATGTGACTGTTTCTGGTTACGATTATTATGGTCAAGCAATGACTGAAATTATTGCAACTGGCACTGTTCAATCAACTACTGTCGCTGGTAAAAAAGCTTTCTATCAAATCTCTTCTGCAACTATTTCAGGTGCTTTAGGTGCAACTATCGCTATCGGTACAACTGATGTTATCGGTTTACCTGTCCGCGTTGTTGATTTAGGTTATTTGATTGGATTAGGTTATGCCAATGCTTCAACTCGGGCTGCTATGACTTGTGTTGCTGCAGATACTACGACTGCCACTAGTACTACTGGTGACGTACGCGGAACTGTTCTGCCTGCATCTGCAACAGATGGTACAAAGCGTATTGTCGTAACTGTTGGCTGTAACGCAATTATGGTAGGTCCAAATTCAACTCGTCTTGGCGCTCTTGGCGTTAACCAAGCCTAATTAGGAGATTAAGTCATGACAACTAACAACTTTAAACGTGTGTCTAAGATGCAAACTTCTGAGCCTACAGCTGATGAAGTAGGCAAGGGTATGAAAAAAGGTGGCAAAACCAAAAAGATGGCTATGGGTGGTTTACCTGTAGCTGCCCCTATGGCTCGTCGTCCAATGCTTACTCGTCCTCCAATGGCAGCACCTGCCTTACTTCAACGCAAAAATGGCGGTGAAAGTAAATCAGAAGAAGTCAGAGAAGAACGCGAAATCAAATCTGTAAAGAAAGATTTGAAAAAGCATGAAAGTGAAAAAGCTAGTAAAGCTCACCATGGTTTGAAAAAAGGTGGTAGAGCTGTTCCTGGAGCACTATTAGGTGGCGTAACTGATGCACCAAACCGTAAAAAAGCTGGTACTGAAGGTGTTGAAAAACCAGGATATAAAAATGGTGGCGCTTCTAAGTTTCTAAATGATATGAAAGATGGCTCCAAAAAAGCAAAAACTGGTGAGATTGTTAAAAACAAACCCGCTGGCTATAAAGATGGTGGCCACGTTGCTATGACTTGTAAAAGTACAGGCGGTTTTACTGTAAACAAGAAAATGTCTACGTATTAAGAATGTAGGGGAGCTAGTCTCCCCTCATTTTTAAACTTTGGAGAATAAAATATGACTGCATCAGTTTCGTCAGCAACCGTCAAAGGCGCGTATGAGCCGTTTGACTTACAAGTTGCTCGTGGCCAGATTTATGGTCACAGTACTGTAAATATTTATGGATTTCAATCCGCTGTAACAACAACTCAAATTCCTTTGTGGGAAAACGCTACTGCGTACACTTTTCCAGGATCAGCTGTAGTTATGACTTTAGCTAGTGCTTCTGCTTCTGACACCGCAGTTAAGATTCAAATTAATGGTCTTGATGCCAATTACAACGCTATTTCTGAATCTGTTTCTTTGAATGGTACGACAGGTGTAAATACTGTAAACAGTTATCTGCGTATTAGCAGTTTAATTACCACTTCTGGTAATGCAGTAGGAATTGTTACGGCTAAAAACGGTGGAACAACTTACGCTCAAATTAACATAGGATTCGGTCGCAGTTTGATGTCAATCTATACCGTACCTAATGGTTTTGATTTTTATTTAAAGCGTGTTGATGCTAATTCATCTTTTAACGGTAACAACGCCAATTACATCTATTATCAAAATCAAAGTACAAATATCGCTGGTGTAAATATTATTAGCCAAAAAGCTCCATTTGTAACAGGTTATAGCGCATTGCGAGTTATGCCTCGTAAGTTTTCAGCAAAAACTGACCTGCAGTTTTTATTCGTAACTAGTGCCAGTACAGCATCTATTAACTTAGGTGTTGAAGGTTACCTAATTCAATCTGATGTTTCTACGAATGTGACCCCATAATATGCCGCTAATTAAATCAAAATCTAAAGCTGCTTTCAGTAAAAATGTAGCTGCTGAAGTTAATGCGGGTAAACCCGTTAAGCAGGCAGTAGCAATTGCTTACTCAGAGAAACGCGCAGCGAAAAAGACGGGCGGAGTATTAACTACAAAAACTCGTAAATCATTGCCTAAATCTGAATTTGGTTTACCAGGAGAGCGTAAATATCCAATGCCTGATCGCGCTCATGCGGGTAATGCAAAAGCTAGAGCAAGTCAAGAAGTTAAAGCTGGAAAATTGTCTAAATCAAGTGAAGCTAAAATTGATGCTAAGGCGAATAAAATACTTGCTAAAAAGACTGGCGGAAAGATTACCAAGATAGCGGGGTGGTAGATGACTACCTCAGGTACTGTCGGTCAAACTATCATTAGTGTTCAGGACTTAATTGACCATGGTGCTCGTCGCGCAGGAAAACTAGCAGAAGAACTTACGAATGAACAGGTAAATGCAGCGAAAGATAGTTTATATTATCTTTTATCTAGCCTTACTAACTGGGGTATTAATTACTGGGCAATTAATAAGTATGTTACGGGGCTAATCCCAGATCAGGCTTATTATACTTTACCAGTTGGAACTGTGGATGTCCTAAATGCAAATTATAGAACTACTACAAATATTACTTCTGGAGCTTATAGTACTTCAGGGACTGTTGCTAATGCATTTGATGGTGTTGGACAAAGTATCTGTCAACTCACCACAAACACAGGCGCTATTGGTATCAACAATGGTTCAGGCAATCCTGTTTATATTAACACTGTAGGTATTTTATGTGCAGTTACAGGGTCGGTAACCATTCAGATTCAAGCTTCAGTAGATGGATCTACTTGGACTTCAGTAGCATCTCCTGGAGCTATTAATTGGGTAGCGGGTACGTGGTTATATTATGACCTGCCTACTACTGAGACTCAACCTTATTGGCGTATTCAACAGATCTCTGGTGTGAATATGGGTGTAAATCAGGTGCAATTTGGTACAATGCCTATTGCAATCCCGATGGCTCGCATGAACAGAGATGATTACTCAAATCTACCAAACAGACAATTTCAGTCACTTAGACCATTGCAATATTGGTTTAATCGTACAATCCCACAGCCGAATATGGAAGTCTGGCCAGTGCCTAATTCTATTCAGCCTCAGATTGAACTCTGGTTAAATCGATACATTCAAGACGTAGGAGATTTGAATGGTGAAATTGAAATCCCACAATATATGTATCTTGCTATCCAATGGGGAATTGCTCATCAAATGGCATGTGAATTACCTCAGGTAGATCCGCAACGAATTGTATATTGTGAAGCTCAGTATGAGAAACATTTATTGATGGCTCAAAATGAGAATAGAGATAAATCGCCAATTTTCTTTGCACCGAATATTTCAGCATACACAAGATGAACACTCAAATTTACTGGATACGGCATTCTGAACATACTGACATGTTCAGTCAAGGTTATATTGGAGTATCAAAACATTTAAAATATAGATTAAATACTCATGCCCAAACAACTGAAAACCCTCATTTAAGAAATGCCATAAATAAATACGGCTGGAACAATTTAATTAAAGAAATTATTTTAATTTCAGATGACGCGTATTGTTACAATGTTGAAAACAAACTTAGACCAAATGAGTCTATTGGCTGGAATATAAATATAGGTGGAACAAAGCCTCCTAGGTCTAAGCATAGAGGAGCTGATTATGTCAGCCCTCTTAAAGGTAAAAAACGAGAAACCCCTTGGTTGTTCGGTAGAACTGTTTCAGAAAACGAAAGAGAATTAGCTAGACAAAGATGTTTAGGTAAAAAATATGTATTAGGTAAAAAACAAACCCCTGAACACGCTGCTAAAAGAGTTGCATCTCGTAAAGCTACTTTAGAAGCTCAAGGAAGAACCAGATAATGTCAAAATGGCTTGACACTCGCGGAAACAATACTTTAAGTATTGCAATCTGTGATCGTTGTAAAATGAAATATGCATATTCTGATCTCATTCCAGATGGAAATATACCTGCTTTAAGAGTATGTCAGAATGGTTGTTCAGATCAGTTTGACCCATATCGGCTACCTGCCCGTCAACCTGAAAAGATTTCGATTCGCTTCCCGCGCCCTGATGCTGATATTGCGCAATACGATGATGCTATAACCACTGACCCTAACGTAGTGAATACGCCTAATAGTGTAACACAAGGTACTGAAGGTGAATATGGTATTGCACCTGAGACTTCGGAAGATGATTTAAATGGCAACCTCGACAATTTGTCACCTTAGTAAAGATTAATTATGTCAAACGTAAGAATCTCTCAGCTCCCTACAGCCCCATCCGCTATTACTGGTGCGGAGTTAGTCCCAATTGTTCAGAATGGGCAAACTGTCCATGCTACTATTAGTCAACTGGTTGCTTCTCCTTCACAAACTCAAACATTCTTAACAGTCAATAATGAACCTACGTTGCCCAATAGTCGTTATGTCAGTAGTGGTGTTGGCATTGGGCATACTGATAGCGGTGCTCAAGGTGCTTATTCATTTTATCTAAATGGCACATCTGGCTCATTAGAAGTTGCTGGTACAGGTATTATTGCTAAAACAGCAGCTAATACAATTACTGCCAGAACAATTTCAGTTAGTGGAGCAGGGCTCTCAGTAACGAATGGTGATGGGGTTAGTGGAAACCCTACACTAGCTGCGTCAGGACTGCTCTATGCCTTAGCGAATGCTTCAGGCACAGGATTGCTAACTATCAATGGTTCTAATATTTCGAATGTGGTGTTGCAAGGGACTACCAATCAAATCAGTATAACCAATGCTGATGGGTCTGCAGGCTATCCTACTTTTTCAATAGCCACAAACCCTGTAATACCAGGAACTGCCAGCTTAACTTTACCTGCAGGTGGAGTGGCATCGCGCCCTGTACTAGGTGTTAACGGTATGATCCGTTATAACTCAGATGCAGCATCTTTAGAAGCCTATGCTAACAATGCTTGGGGCGCAATTATCTCAGGTTCAGGTGTTGCTACATTTAGCGCAGGGACAACAGGGTTTACACCTAATACACCAACTGCTGGCGGTATAATTTTAGGTGGCACGCTTAATGTGAATAGTGGTGGTACTGGTGCCACAACCTTAACAGGTTATGTGTATGGAAATGGTACAAGCGCAATGACTGCGTCTATAACCATTCCTACAACCGCTTTGAGCGGTACTGTCACAAATGCTCAGATTGCAAACCCACAAGTAACATACAATGGTGTAACAGTTGCTCTAGGTGCTAGCGGAACCATTACCGCAACTGCAACAAACGCATTGACTATTGGCACTGGATTGTCAGGTACGAGCTATAACGGATCTACCGCAGTCACAATTGCGATTGATTCAACTGTTGCGACTTTAACTGGTATCCAAACCCTAACAAACAAGTCAATTTCAGGTAGCACAAATACATTTACTAACATTCCAAATAGTGGTTTGACCAATTCGTCATTGACTATTGGTGCCACTAATATTGCCCTTGGTGGAACTTCTTTGACTCTAGGTGGATTGACTTCAGTCACTGTTACTCAAGACCCTATATCTGGTTTGCAGTTGGCTACTAAGCAGTATGTTGATGCCGTAGCACAGGGTTTAAATGTTAAACCTGCAGTCTTACTAGCAACCACCGCAAATATTACACTTTCAGGAGAACAGTCGATTGATGGATTTACTACTTCATCTAGTCGGGTTCTGGTTAAAAATCAAAGTACTCAAGCTAATAATGGTATATACGTATCCAATGCATCTACTTGGACTAGAGCCGTTGATGCTGCGACATGGGCACAGTTAATCTCCGCGTTTGTATTTGTAGAGCAAGGTACAACTCAAGCTGACACAGGTTGGGTATGCACAGTTGATCCAGGAGGAACTCTTGGAGTTACAGCTGTTACGTGGGCTCAGTTTTCCGGAGCTGGTACGTATACTGCTGGTACAGGGTTAACCCTTACTGGTAGTCAATTTAGCCTTACAGCACCCGTCACAACCGCTTTAGGTGGTACAGGTTCAACATCAGCATTGACTCAGTATGGTGTTGTATATGGCTCTACAACTTCTGCAATGGCTACTACATTGGCAGGAACATCTACTCAAGTGTTGCATGGTAATGCTTCTGGCGCTCCTACATGGAGTGCTGTATCACTTACAGCAGATGTAACTGGTACTTTACCTATTGCTAGTGGCGGTACAAACAGCACGGCAACCCCTACAGCTGGTGGAGTTGGATATGGTACAGGTACGGCTCATGCTTATAGCGCTGTAGGCACATCAGGTCAAATTCTGACTAGTGCAGGGGCTGGTATACCGACATGGTCAACTCTTTCAAGTGTGTCAGTTACGACTCTATCATTTGGAACTACAGGATTAACCCCAGCAACAGCTACATCAGGTGCAATTACAGTGGCTGGAACCTTGGTAGTTGGTAATGGAGGTACTGGTGTAGCAACTCTGACAGGCTTGGCGTATGGTAATGGAGCTTCTGCGTTTACAGCAGCAACTGCTGCGCAGGTTGTAGCAGTTATTAGCACTACTGCTGTGACTAATGCTACAAACGCTGCTAATTTAAATCTTGCAGCAGGCTCAGGGGCTACAAACTATATCACCTATGCAGCAACCGCTACTGGAAATGTACCTCAGTACACTAGTACAGGTTTAACTTATAATGCTACAAATACTGCTCTTACTGGCGGAATAAATGGCGGAACGTTCTAAATGCATACTTTTCAAGTTATAATTGTAAAAAGGATTTAATATGGCAGCCACTGGCTTTACACCAATTATTCTGTTTAACAGCACGACAGCGTCGAATGCCCCTACGACTGCCAACCTTGCTGTTGGAGAACTCGCCCTTAATGTCCCTGATGGTAAGCTCTACTTTAATCAATCAGGCACAATTAAAGTTTTAGCTTCAAATGCTGCAGGTACTGTAGGCGGGGCTAATACTCAAGTTCAGTTTAATAATAGTGGTGTACTCGGAGGTTCTGCTAATCTTACATGGAACGGCACTACTCTAGGAGTCACAGGTGCAATTACCGCTTCTGCTGATTCAGCTTTTAATGGTACAGGTGCGCTTCAACTTCCAGTAGGCACTACAGCGCAACAACCTACAGGCGCAAGTGGTAAGCTCCGATTTAACTCTACTACATCGCAGTTTGAGGGGTACACAGGAGCAGCATGGAGTTCTGTAGGTGGTTCTGCTTTAAGTAATGACACCACAACAGCAACTAATCTCTACCCTCTCTTTGCCACAGCGACTACAGGTACCGCACTTAATGTCTATACCTCTAACGCCAAGTATCTTTATAAGCCAAGCACAGGCGAGCTACAGGCTAGTGCTTTAATAGCAAGTAACGGGCTTGTTGTTAATGCAACCACCCTTGTTTCAAGCTATACGATTGCATCGGGTCAAAGTGCCAGCTCTATTGGTGGTACAAGCGGATTTACTATTCCCTCTGGTCTGACAGTCACTGTTAGCTCAGGCAGTCGCTGGGTCATTCTTTAAGGAAATAATATGCCATTAATTTTAGCTGGAGCCACAAGCGGTTCTACCACAATCCAACCAACCGATGCAGTAACGACTGTACTTACGCTACCTAGCACTACAGGCACACTAGCCGTATCAGGTGGTTCACCATCTTTCACTACAATCACTACAACATCAGATGCTTCTATTTCAGGTCTTACTGTTGGTAAGGGTGGTGGCAGTGTTAGCACAAATACTGTATTGGGTGGCGGTGCTTTACCTGTTAATACAAGTGGCTTGGAAAATGTGGCTATTGGTTATATTGCAATGGCTTCAAATACAACAGGTTCTGATAATGTGGCTGTTGGTCGTGCCGCATTTAATTCAAACACTACAGGTATTAACTCTATTGCAATAGGTATAAATTCACTTGTTAATAATACTTCAGGTTCATACAATGTCGGTGTTGGTATGCAAGCCCTCAATGCAAACACCACCGCATCTAGCAACACAGCTGTAGGTTATCAAGCTGGGTATTCCATAACAACAAATACTGGTGGAATAACAGCAGTAGGTTATCAAGCTGGATATTCAACTACTTCTGGTGATGTTGTTGCTATGGGTTATCAAGCAGGTCAATCTAACACAACAGGTTCTAGTAATGCAGCTTTTGGTGTTTATACATTAAAAAACAACACAACAGGTGCATCAAATACCGCAATTGGTAATCAAGCCCTTAACGCAAACACCACCAATTCTAATAACACCGCATTAGGTTATCAAGCTGGGTATAGTTCAACTGGTGCAAATAATTTATTTTTAGGATATTTAGCTGGGCAATACAGTGTACCATTAACTACAGGCACACAATGCGTTTATATTGGATACCAACCAGCCGCATCAGCATCAGGCGCAACTAGCGAAATTGTTTTAGGAAACTCTATTGGTGGTAAAGGAAATAACACTACTTATATTGGTGGCTCAAGTGGTGTCTATCAATATCAGAATGTATCAACTTGGTATGTAACTTCTGACCAAAGACTTAAAAAGAATATTGTAGATAACACAGATGGTTTAAATAAAATAACTGCCATTCAAGTTCGTAACTTTGAGTATCGTTTACCTGAAGAAATTACTGATTTACCACAAAATCAAGCTATTCAAAAACAAGGTACACAACTTGGTGTTATTGCTCAAGAATTACAGCAAATCCTTCCTGAATGTGTAATTGGTAAAAATCAAGATACTTTAGCTGTTAGTTCAGATAATCTTGTTTGGTATCTTGTAAATGCAGTTAAAGAACTCAACGCAGAAATTATTGCGCTCAAAGCAAAGGTAGGAGTCTAATATGACCACAACTATTAACGCATCCACCTCGGCGGGCTTAGTTCAAACTGCCGACACCTCGGGTGTGCTTGCCCTACAGTCTGCGGGTACTACTTTTGCTACTGGCAACCAATATGGTATTGGTCTAGGTACTGCTGTTCCTACAAGTGGTATTGGTATTTCATTTCCAGCAACCCAATCCGCTTCATCTGATGCAAACACATTAGATGATTATGAGGAAGGGACTTTTACACCTGTGCTAGCAAGCGGAGGAAATACCTACGGGTTTCAAATTGGAAAATATGTAAAAGTTGGTAAAGCAGTAACAATAATTGGCTCTATAAATGTTAGTAGTAGAACAACTTCCGCTAATATTTTTGCGATTGGTGGACTTCCTTTTACTGCTGATACTACGGCTAGTAGTTATTTAGCAGTTTCTGTATTTCCAGTAAGTGGATTTAACAGAGCAACTGCAACATCCTATGTTGGGCAATTAGGATTTACTACAACTCAATTTAGCTTATACGGAGTTATTACTAGCTCAGGCAGTAATTTCTTAAGCATGACTATGAATGATACAGGGGCTGTCATAGAAGTTGAATTTGCCGTAACTTATATATCAGCAACTTAACTAAGCCAGATTAGCTTAGTCGGACACTTAACAGGAGATTTAAAATGGCATTAGAAAAACAAGTAGTAGTAGACCAAATTACAGTAACCGAGAACGGCACAGTCTTGTATCGTGAAGCTACACGCATTATGGAAGATGGCAAGCAAATTAGCCAAACTTACCATCGCACTTCACTTGCACCAGCACAAGACTTAACAGGTCAACCAGCCAATGTAGTGGCTATCTGCAATGCGGCATGGACACCTGAAGTAATTGCAGTATATCAAGCACAGCAAGAAGCTAACAAAGTAGGAGCTAAATAATGACAACTACTGTAGGTGGCTCATACCCAGCCGTCAATAGCGATTCTGATGCAACCATAAACGGGCTTACTGTTGGTAAAGGCGCAGGAAATCAAAATGGTAATACTGTTTTAGGCAATGGTGCTTTTACAGCAAATTCAACAGGTAACTATTGTGTAGCAATTGGTTATAACTCATTACAAGCTAATACAACAGCAAGAAACTTATCTATTGGTACCAATTCTTCTTTAGCAACTACAACAGGCGGAAGCAATACGGTTGTCGGTGATAGTGCTTTTTACACCAACACAACTGGCGGTTCGAATGCTGTTTTTGGTTATCAAGCATTGTTTTCAAACACCACAGGCTCACAACAAACCGCAGTAGGCTATCAAGCTGGATATAACGCTACAGGGCAATACAATACTTTCTTTGGTTATCAAGCTGGTTATGGAGTAACTTCAGGCACTACCAATACTTTTGTAGGAAATAGTGCTGGTATTTCAGTAACAACAGGCTCTAATAACACTATTATTGGTGGGTATGCTGGCAATGGTGGAGGTCTAGACATCCGTACCGCAAGTAACTACATTGTGTTATCTGATGGTGCTGGCAATCCTAGACAAGTTATTGATTCTAGTGGTAATGTGTTGATTGGGCAAACTGCAACAACAGGTGCTGGTTTTGAAGTTACTGTAGCTGGTGAAGTTCAATATTTAAACAGAAATACTTCAGCAGATGGAGTTATTGTTCGTTTTAGAAAACAAGGCTCTACTGTTGGTTATATCAGTACAAATACTTATTCTTTGCCTTCTGATGCTAGAGTTAAAAAAGATGTTAAAAACATTGAATATGGATTAGATTTTATTTCTGCATTAAGACCTGTTCAATACAATACTATTTTTCAAGACCCATTAAACGAGTCAAAAAAGAATTTTGGTTTAATTGCACAAGAAGTTGAAGAAACGCTTAATAATTTTGGAAAATCTATTGATGATGTAACTTTTTTAGAAAAATTTGAAGAATATAAAGATGGTGAAAGTCAATATGGTTTAGGTTATCAAAATTTAGTTCCTGTCCTTGTCAAAGCAATCCAAGAACTTAAGGCAGAAGTAGATTCCCTTAAACAACAATTAGCAACTAAATAGTTTTATTAACCGCAGCAATAACCTAGGAGAATGAAATGAGCGAAAACACGAAAAAAACTCAAATCACGATTGACGAAGTAGAGTACCAACTGGAAGATTTAACACCAGAGCAACAAGTATTATTCCAGCATTGCATCGACCTTGACCGCAAGATTAACAGCACCAAGTTCCAACTTGACCAGCTCTCAGTCGGCAAGCAAGGGTTTTACAATATGTTAAAACAAGCACTTGAAAAAGTGGTGCAATAGAAATAAATTATGGAAACTCAAACGCTAATCAATTATCTAGTTCTTTTTTCAGGGGCTACTGGCGGTTGGATTCTAAAAGTGCTTTGGGATTCCATTCATGAATTAAAAACTGCAGATATAGCACTTGCAGAAAAAGTAGGGTCGATAGAAATAATGGTTGCTGGAAGCTATATTACTCGTTCTGAGTTTCAACAAACGATTACTGCAATGTTTACCAAGTTAGATAGAATTGAAGATAAGGTTAGTCAAAAGGCAGACAGATGATCTATTTAGTTTATTTATTTCTTGTGCCTGTTAACTTAGTGTTAACTCTGTTGGCTATTCTGCTTGCCCCTGTTCTGCCTTTATTTGCAAACAACGCATATGGGTGGATAGATAATGCTAGTAAAGAAGACTTTGGACCGAGGCTTCCTAAATGGCTCGGTTGGTTTCAGACTTGGGATAACTCTTTAGATGGCGATGCCACCTTTCAGACATTATTTCCACCTAATCAATGGTGGTCACAAGTTCATTGGCTATGGCGCAATCCTCTACCTACTTTTGCATTGAGAACACTGAGTAATCCTTATTACACAGTAGTAAAAGGTGACCCTACAATCAAGGACAATGACAATGCAAAGGCGGGTTGGTGCTTAGTTAGTGCCAATGGACTATTTCAATTTACTTCTGTTATTCCTATCGGCTTTGCTCGTTGTGTTTATATTAATTTTGGCTGGAATGTACGTGCTCTGGTCGATGATAATGTTCAGCCTAAGCCTGATCCGTATCAAGCCACGTTCGTATTCTCACCTAGAATAAGTGGGTTCAGATGAACTGGCTTACTCAAATAGCCCCTACGATTGCCACTTGCCTTGGTGGTCCTCTGGCTGGCCTTGCAGTAACAGCGTTATCTAAACTATTTGGAGTAGCCCCAGATCAAGTGCAATCTATGATCAATGACAACAAACTGTCAGCAGATCAGATTGCAGCAGTCCAACAAGAAGAAATACGCTTTAAAGAGCAAACTCAAGCATTAGGTCTTAACTTTGAACAGCTTGCTGTGGAGGATCGTAAAAGTGCTAGAGATATGCAAACGACTACTCAAAGCATTATCCCTCCTTTGCTTAGTATTCTTGTTACCGCTGGGTTTTTTGGCATATTGGCTTACCTTATGGTTACTCCTGCGGATACTAGCAATACACCCTTGATGATTATGCTTGGTTCACTAGGCACTGCATGGACAGGTATTATCGCTTTCTATTTTGGCAGCTCTGCTGGTAGCCAAAAGAAAGACCAAATGCTATTCAATTCCGCACCATTGAAATAATGCAAAACAACTTTGAAACTTCTTTAGATTTCCTCCTGAAGGTAGAAGGCGGGTTTGTAAACAATCCTGCAGATCCTGGTGGGATAACCAATCTTGGAGTCACTGCTAAATCTTGGGCATCTTATAAAGGTAGAAACACAACTGAAAAAGAGATGCGTAATCTAACAAAAGATGATATAGCCCCTTTCTATGAAAAGAAATTCTGGGACGCATGTAAATGTGATGATCTTCCTTCAGGCATCGACTACCTAGTCTTTGACTTTGCAGTCAACGCTGGTCCTGGTAGATCAATAAAGACTCTTCAGAAGGCGGTTGGAGTCCCTGAAGATGGGTCTATCGGACCTGTCACTCTACAAACTATTGACATAACTGATAAAAATGACTTGATTGCTTGGTTCTCAGAAGCTAAAAAGCATTTTTATGAATCCTTACCGACTTTTTCTACTTTTGGTGAAGGTTGGCTCAATCGTATTAATGAAGCTCGCGGTAACGCTAGCTCTATGTTAGGCTAATATGACAACCCCTATTCCAGCATCTGCAATGACATATGACAACCTAACGTCTAATATTCTTCAATATTTAGAACGGAATGACCCTGCGGTTGTTAATCAAATTCCTACATTTATCATGTTAGCTGAGTTTGAAATAGCAGAGATGATGAAGTCTCTTGGCCAACAGCAGGTTGTTCAAAGTACTATGCAAGTTAATAATCCAGTGATTCCTAAACCTGCAAGATGGCGTAAAACAGTTTCTATGAACATAACTGTAGCGGGTAAATTGCAGTCAGTGCTACTCCGTAAATATGAGTATTTACGTAACTATGCACCTGACAGCACTGCTACAGGAACTCCTTTATACTATTCAGACTATGATTATGATAATTGGCTCGTAGCACCGACTCCTGATCAATCGTATGCTTTTGAAGTGTTGTATTATGAACGACTTGTTCCGCTTTCTTCAGACACACAAACTAATTGGATCACGCGTAATGCGCCAAACGCTATGCTGTATGGAACTCTTCTTCAAGCTATGCCTTTCCTTAAAAATGATCAACGCTTAATATTTCAGCAGAAATATACAGAAGCAATTCAGGCATTAAGTAATGAAGATAAATTACGCATTGCCGATAGACAAGCCATTGCACAGGACAGCTAAATATGACTACTTATGTAAACCCCTTCACAGGTCAAACTGTATCTCCAGCCCAAGTTGGATATGAAGAATTAACCATCTCCGTTGATACAGCTTTAGAGTGGCCAATCAATGGCAATGATGTTATTGATATAGCTGCTAATATTACTGAAGTTACTGCTACAGCAATCAATCTAAAAGTATTGATGCCTCCCGCAACTCAGGTATCTACTGGTCAAGCTCTTATTATACGCAACATTGGCACGAATACCTTTACAGTTACTGACACGAGTGGTAATACCATTGTATCTATTTCGTCAGGTGTATGTAAATACATTTACGTCACTAATAACTCTACGGTAAATGGCGTATGGGAGAATATTACCTTCGGTGCAGGTACATCTGCAGCTGATGCAGGCTCATTAGCAGGCTATGGGTTAGTAGCGCAAGGCGCTACGTTAAATCAAGCTTATAGTGTAGTGAACGTATTCTCCACTAGCACGTTGATACCGTCAGAAAGAGCGCAGTTTGTCGTGTATGAAGGCGGTGCAGGTACATTAACCCTTCCTTCTGCATCTGCGGTGGGTAATAATTGGTTCTGCATGGTTCGTAATAGCGGGACAGGTATTTTAAATATTGTACCTGTAGGTTCAAATCTTATAGATGGAAATGTTAATGCTCAATTGCAACTAACTGAATCATTTGTAATCGTATCCGACGGAACTAACTGGAACACTTTTGGGTATGGTCAAGCAACTCAATTTGCTTTTACTCAGTTAGCGCTCGTAGTCACAGGTGGCACATTAACAGAGACTGCATCTCAAGCTTCTAATTTGATTCAAGAGTTTACTGGCACTTTAACCTCTAATCAGATTATTATTCTACCGCCTACAGTTCAATTATATTCTGTTAGTAATAACACTACTGGGTCATACAGCTTTACGCTTAAAACAGCTGCTATAGGTGCGAGTAATGTTACAGTTACACAAGGTACAACTTTATTAATTATATGTGACGGCACTAACGTCTATAACGCAACTTCTGGCACATCAAGTTCTATTAATACTTTAACTCTAGGTAATGGTTCATTAGTAGTTCCGTCTTTAAAATTTACAGGTGATGTGAACTCTGGAATGTATTTACCTGCATCTAACCAAGTCGGATTTGTAATCGGAAATCAATTAGCAGGGTTTTTTAACTCAACTGGTTTCACAGCAATCAATGGTATCTCTGGAGGAACATTTTGACAGCTACTGTCATCTCATTGAGTATCCCTGCTGGTGTTCAGCAGGACGGTACTTTATTTGACTCTCCAATGTTTGTTGATGGGCGCTGGATGCGGTTTCAGCGCGGTCGTCCACGTAAAATAGGCGGTTATAAAGGTATCTTCCTGGATGCTCCTGGGATTGCTAGAGGTATGACCATGCAGTCGCAAGATGGTTTAAACTACGTATATGCTGGATTTAACAATAGCTTACAATATTGGCAAACGGATAATGATGATGGTGTAGGTACTGGTCCCGCTGCTATTACATTAGATTCTTCATATTTTACTTCTAATGTTGATAATCTATGGCAGTTTGATATTGGTTATGATTCTAATGGCACAGGATCTCTTAATCTGGTGGCACATCCTGGTCAAAACTTGAACCATATAGATAGCACTGTCAATACTCCTGTTTTGACTGGTACATTCCCAGGAGGTTCACTTACTGGTGTGGGTGTCTTTACCGTAACTGGAAGTGCAACAGGCAGTACCATTACTCTAACTACTGCGGATTATAGAATTGGATTAGGTCAGTCTGTTACAGGGGCTGGTATTGCTGCAAATACAGTCGTCACAAATGTGGTTATAGTAACTTCACCTTCTATTTCTACTACAATCACGATTAATCATGCCGTATCAGGAACACCAACCTCATTTACTTTTGATAATCATATATCAGTTTCAGGCGGTGCTTGCATGTTGTATCCATATCTATTTGTGTATGGTAACAATGGGCTTATTCAAAACTGTGCAGCTGGTGATTTTACTGACTGGGTCAGTGCAGACTCTAATGCAAATAATGTCTCATCTACTAAAGTCATTAAAGGTATGGCTCTAAGAGGTGGTACTACTTCTCCTGCGGGGTTATTTTGGTCTCTTGATCAACTTACTCGTGTGAGTTATGCGCCTCAAACACTAGGTACATCTACAATCTACTGGCGATATGATATCATATCCACTCAAACCTCTATTATGTCATCGCAATGTGTTATTGAGTATGATGGTATCATATATTGGATAGCAGTTGATAGATTCTTAATGTACAATGGCGTAGTTCAAGAAGTTCCTAACAACACCAACTTAAACTATTTCTTTGACAATTTAAACTTTGCTCAGCGGCAAAAAGTATGGGCAGCGAAAATTCCTCGTTGGGGTGAAATCTGGTGGTTCTACCCACATGGTGATTCTACTGAGTGTAATAATGCAATTATATTTAATGTCCGTGATCAAGTCTGGTATGACGCAGGTTTTGCTGAAGGTTCTCAACGTTCAGCAGGTACATTTTCTGAAGTATTTAAGTATCCTATTTGGGCAGACAATGTTACAAACATCGCAGGTGCTAATACAATCTGGCAACATGAGAGCGGTGTAGATCAAGTCTATCTCAGTAATGTCAATGCAATTGAGTCCTACTTTGAGACGAATAGTATTGGTTGGGTGACAGGTGGTCCAGGACAACGCACTGTACAAGGCGCAAATAAGTGGATTCGCTTAGAACGCGTAGAGCCTGATTTTGTACAATCAGGTGCAATGACTTTGACTGTAACAGGTAAAGGTTATGCAGATGATGTTGATGATCCTTCTACCCCCTATACTTTTACATCAGATACGCTTAAAATTGATATGCGTGAACAACGTAGAGAAATGCGTTTACGTTTTACTAGTAATGTATCTGGTGGTAATTATGAAACAGGTAACATATTGTTAAGTGCAGATATTGGCGATGAGCGCAGTACAGGCAACCCATGATAGTCTATGATCCACGAGGACAAACATGGGATAGCTGGTGCGCTTTGATGGCGGAATTATTTGCGCCTCAGCAATTAGGGACAGTAACTGAAGATCATTGGCAAGATTGGGCAAATGGTATGCAAGGTATTGGATATTTTGTAAATTCAGGTATTCCTGATGCTAGAGGCTTCACTAGATGGCAAGATTGGGCTTCTCGTTTAGTTGGTATTATGTCAATAAATGGATAAAAAATGACACCTTCAGAAATTATTATGGCAGATGCTACTAAGCATGGTAGAGATCCTAAAGCAGCAGTCTTGGCTGTTCATGAGTTAATGCGACGAAAGCTAGGATTCGTGCTAAGTACACCAAAATCAGTATTGGTCTTATGCAGAATCAATGATGATGACTATGAAGTTCATTTATATAGTGAAGGATCCCCCTTAGAAATCTCAAAAGCGATGTTGAAATTTTATGAAGACATCAAGAAAATTAAGATTAAGACGTTATATGGAGAAGCTGATAATCCTCAAATTATCAACTTACTGAAACAATTAGCAGTTCGTGAAGGCACAGAGATTCTGAACCCAGACAGACCCAACTACAATTGGATGATGCACGTATGAGATATGATCATTTTACAATGCTCCCAGAAAGAGCATTTCAAAAGAAACTAACAGGTATATTTGGCTCAGCCCCGACTACTCTAGAAGGTGGTGGAGGTGGCGGTATCATGGCTGCTGTGGTTATCATTGCCACTGTAGCTGCTGCCGTTATGACCGATGGAGCTTCATTGGCTCTAACTGCAGAATTAGATACTGCGGCATTAGGCACAGGAGGTGCAATTGCTGTTGATACAGGTATTACTGCAACTGAACTGACTGCAGAAGCTTCAGCCTTAACAGCAGATGCAGGTCTATCGGCAGATGCTATTGTGGCTACTTCGGAGTCAGCACAAGCAGCATCTGATTTGGCAATGGCTAATGAGGTTGCTAATACAGCTATTGCGGCTACTCAAGCAGGTGAAGACCTAGCGATGGGTCAAGCTGCGGCAGATGCTGCCTCAATGACAGGTAATGCAGCTCTTGATACTACATTACAAACTGCAGGTACTGGCGCTCTAAAGAGTGCTGGAATGAATGCAGCAAATCAATTACTCACTACTGGTTCTATTGACCCTAATAAAGTGCTTAAAGCAGGTGCAACAGGTGCTGTAATGGGCGGTGTAAGTAGTGGATTAACACAGCTAGGTGGCGTTAACCCTTTAATCGCCAATACTGTTGCAGGTGCTGGAGCTGGCGCTACTGGGGCTTCTTTAAATGGTACAGACGTAGGTAAAGGCGCATTGACTGGCGGGGCTGGCGGTGCTGCCTCAGGTGTAGCTAATACAGTCGGTCAGAACTTAGGTTTAGATCCTACTTCACAAGGTGCTCTATCAGGAGCAATTCGTGGCGGTACAATGGCTGCGGTTAATAATGGCAGTGTTGGCACTGGAGCATTAACAGGCGCAGTTGTAGGGGGTGCTTCATCAGCTGGTAATCAAATAGGCACTGGAATACAGAATGCAGCTACTGATAGTACAGAAAACAATAGCCTGCTCGGTCAAGTATTAGGTGGCACTGCAGGTTATGAAGCTAAAAGCTTAATGAGTCCAACCTCTACACAACCTGCAGCTCATATGGTTGGATTACCAACAACAGGCGCATTACCTAGAACATCTGTCACAGGTGCACCTATTTCTTCTCAACCTAGTACTGCCACTACAGCAGGTGGCAATACAGGTATGCCCACATTTGGCGCTAGTTTAAATGGAGTTTCAGAAGTTGCACTTCCAGGTGGTGGAGCGGGTATTCCTGTAGCTTCTTCCCCGAATGCAAACTTAGGTACGGCATCTAATTTATTTCCAACTTCAGGTCTAAATGCTTCAGGCTTACCTGCTCAATTAACCCCTGGAGTTTTAACTTCAAGTGCTGTTCCGTCTAGTCAAGATAACACTGCTCAACTTGAACATATTAAGCAACTCTACCCACAACTAGCTAACGTAGATCCTAGAATATTAGATTCATTAGTATCCAGTCCAGTTACTATGAAAGAAGGCGGTATAGTAAGAATGGCTTCTGGGGGTTCACCTCAGTATGAAGCCGTTCAACAGTTATTAGGTATTCCTCAAGTAAAAGAATCGGCTGCTGAACAAGCTGCATACGGTAATCCTACAGGTGGGTATCGCAAACCATTAGTAGCAACGCATTTTATCAATGGGCGCAAAGACGGTGGTGGAATTCACAGTCTAGAATATGGAGCGCATGTACCTGAATTTGTAACAGGAAAAACTGGGCATTATGTGAAAGGCAAAGGCGATGGGCAATCTGATGATATACCTGCTATGCTGGCTAATGGTGAGTATGTTTTTGATGCTGATACTGTGGCTTCTTTGGGTAATGGTTCAAGCGATGCTGGATCTAAAGTCCTAGATAAGATGCGTGAAGAAATTAGAAAACATAAGAGATCTGCTTCAGCAAAAGAAATACCCCCTAAAGCCAAATCTCCTTTAGAATACATGAAAGGTAAAGCATAATGGGCGCACTAGCGAATACAACACCAGTGGCACCTCAATATACAGGAACTCCTATGGCTAATACAAACCCACTTTCAATGACGCCAGTAACACCATCAACAGGAGCAATAGCTCCGAATCTAGGTGTCACTGCAGGTTCTGCTCCTGGAGCTGGAGGTATGACGCAAGGTACAGCTCTACCTAATATTACCACCACTCAAATGCAAGCTACGGCTACTCCGCAGTTCTATACTGATTATTTAAATCAAATAGCACAGCAAGGTGGGGCTGCAGCGAAAAACGCTCAATATGTAGGTGCTACGGATTTACAAAATCAAGCCTTTGGTAATGTACAAAATAATGTGGGTAATTATCAACCTGCATTAACTAGTGCTACTAATCTGGCTTCTAGCGTTGGCGGTACTAGCCTTGCTGATGCTATTGGTAATTATGGGCATTCTAATATTGCTGCCAATTTAGCTCCTCAAACCACAGCTGGTATTGTAGGTTCAGGTCAATTTGGTTCAAGTCGCGGTGCTGCAGCTTTAGGTCAAGTGATGGCTAATGCTGACCTCGGTATCACTCAACAACAACAAACAGCCTTGCAACAAGACCAAGCCAATAAGATAGCTGCTGCTAATAGTCTTGGTAATTTAGCTACAACCACTCAGAATCTTGGATTAGGTGATACCAACGCTCTCGCCACACTCGGTGCGCAAAAACAGACTATTGGTCAAAATGAACAATTGTTCCCAATGTCTCAATTAGCAGCTGAGTCCAATCTACTTAAAGGCGCTACAATACCTACAGCTACAAGTTCAAGCTATACTGGTCCAATTCCTGGCGCATATAACAATTCTCCATTGTCTCAGATTGCAGGTGTTGGGGCTACATTGGCTGGAACTGGTTTAGGTCAAACATTGTTTGGCTCTCCTGCAACTGGTAATCAGCCTGCAACTTCGGGAGCTTTAGGCAGTATGGTAAATGCAGCTAAAAATTATATTGGATCATTAGGCGGTGCATCTGGTTCAGGCATCGCAATGGATTCTAGCGGAAATGCAGTTCCTGGCTCTTATCCATTAGCTGACGGAGGAACTATAACAGTGAACAATGATGGTAGTCAATCTATTAAAGCTGCTGATGGAACTGTTCAAAACTTTGATGCGAGTGGTCAACCATACAGTACGGCAGACAGTGGTAATTACGGTCCA
>SERZ01000761.1_pt1 | contig 20690 bp, 13 predicted proteins | sample 3171461 | NCBI WGS metagenome assembly SERZ01 (sample SAMN06051861, study PRJNA518727) | freshwater metagenome | biome: subpolar coniferous forest; feature: holomictic lake; material: water; isolation source: holomictic Lake 227, 6 m depth | place: Canada: near Kenora, Ontario | collected... | reverse complement strand
GCTTTGGTCATCGGAGGCGGTGCCCCTGATTTCACACTCAATACCGGTGCTTTGCTGGCATTTGAGGAACGAGGTGTGAAATTCGATATTATTTCTATGTGCGGCGGTGGCGGTGTGGTCGGTCTGACCTACCTTGCACCCAAAGGACTAACCAGACGCGACGCCATGTTGGATTCGATGAATGCCGGTATTTCGGATTCTATCTATCGCTTTATGCCGATGAACTATAAAATATTCCAGAAGGCGGGCTGGAATGCCGATTTATTCAGATCGATACTTGCCGAATGCCCGGGGTACAACAGAATCGTCAATCAATTCGGCATGACCCCCGGGCAAAAACTGCTTAGCAACTGGATTCAGATGATCTGGGCGGCGATGACCCCGACCACACTAAATCCCTGGAGTAAAGGTCTTTGCGCTCACACGCCGTTTATCACGGAAATGGTCGACTTCACAAAGCTTGAAAACGTAGACATTGATTTCTATCTCAGTGCCTACTGCTTAACCGACCATAAGATGGCAACCTTTGGAAAGGAAGATTTCGCTGATCCCGAAGTGGGTCTCGCAATGTTCAAAGCCTCGCTATCCTATCCTTTCTTCTATGCACCTTTCGAACTCGGCAACAAACTTTATATCGAAGGTGCCAGCCGGGATACCTTCAATTTCAAAGAACTTCTAAAGCGTGAGCCGGATATTGAAACCATTGTCGTTTTCGACGCAATGGGCATCGACGGCCTGCTTCATCCGCCAGAAAACCTGTGGGATGCTTTTGGACAATCCATCGTCACACCGCTGGTGGCCTTGTCGCGCGCCGATCTTAAACTATTCGAAACGCTTCACAATGTCGGTCCCGATAAACGCAACCTGTATAAGATAAAATACCAAATACCACAAAATTACTTACCCACTGCTCTCGACTGGTCAAGTAAAAATTTAAGACGCATGTTCAACATCGGCTATAAAGCCGGCCATAAATTTGTCGATGCCCATGGCCCGCTTCTTGATCATTAATGCCCGCTGATCATGCCGGCAGGCAACTATACTAATGCGCGCGCCGGCATGGTTTGTGACTAAACATTTAGTAGGCATTTATGCTTAGATTAACTTTGATTAATCCGCTTGCGTCTGAATGCATTCGCATTCAGTTTATCCGCATGGGGATTTAAGCTGTAACCGAATAAAAGCAAAAGTTGCGATATAACAACCATGTCATAGGGCTCACATGCCTCTGCCATGGGCGTTGACATCAGCCATTATAAAAATTTTCCGATTGTTAGCATTGATATTTGATGACGGAATTCGTCGCGCATGCTATCGTTCGCTTGTGGTAACGATAATATCTTTAATATAAATCATACTATGGTTGCTGTTCAAAGCACATAAGAGGAGCAGGCTGCGAGCTTCATTACGGAGTAGACAAGAATGCCGGGAGGTACGAATGCAATAATAATTCTCCATTGTTTTTGTTCTGCTTGATTTTGCAATATATTATACTGAACCTTACCTACCCGGATCAAAGCATGATTTTGTAACTTTACTTATTTATAGCGTAACAAAACGGGGGATGACCATGTACAGGAACAAAGAAACCACTTGGCTTAACTTCTTAGCTGTAATTACCATTGGCCTTGCGCTAACGCTGGCAAGCTTCAGTGTCCGGGCGGATGACATCGGTACGCAGGATGAGGCTAAGGCACTGCTTGCCCGGGCACTTGAACTGGTCAAGGTTGAAGGTAAAGATGCGGCCTTTGCTAAGTTCAACAAACCAGACGGCGGGTTCAAGGATCGAGACCTTTATGTCTTTGTCTTTCAACTTGATGGCATGACACTGGCACACGGCGGCAACCCGGCGATGGTGGGCAAAAATGTCGGCGGAGTAAAAGACGTCGACGGCAAGCCGTTCATGCAAAACATGCTTGATCTTGCAAAATCAGCCGGGGAAGGCACGATTGACTACAAATGGCTTAACCCTACCAGTAAAAAGATCGAGGCCAAACGAAGCTACATTAAAAGAGTTGATGATTATTTGCTCGGTGTTGGTGTCTATGTAAAATAACGGCCTTCCTTCCCCGGCCCGTAACCGGGGGAAGGTCATAATTCTGGAGTACTCTTCATGAGCCGTATTTCAGGCGGTCTTGCGGTTCGCAATCAGAAAATTGCCATCCGCATCGCTTTGCCGTTAATCGTGTTCGGCAGTTTCTTTCTTGTTCTGGCCACCACGACGATAACGTCTTTGTCTGAAATTGCGCATGAAGCAGATCACCTGGACCACGATGCATTTCGACTATTGGATCGAACAGCAACCGGTATTCGCTCATTTCAAAGCTTTCATGTTGACCTATTCAGTCTTGTTTTGCATGGCGCGATGGAGAACAATCCTGAAAGACTTCAAAAGATTGCGGAGAAAGTTGAGTCAAGACGGTCAGTTTTGCTCAGTGACTTTGCTGAATATGGGAAAACTATTGCTGAGTTTAAGCAAGGCAATAGTTTTGCCAAGCTACTTGCCGATTCGGTCAAGGAGTATAATGCTGATGTCGACAATGTCCTGTCATTAGCAGCGATTGATTCTACAACCTCCATGGGATTACTGGTAAGTGGGCAACAGCACTATGAAAACCTGTTGGGTGCGTTGGATAAGCTGAGAAAGTTAGCCGACGACAATCGACAGCATGCTTCGAGCGGGTTGATGGCAGAAATAGACTGGTCCCGCTCCATGACCTTTCTGGTGCTGCTGCTCAGTTCATTAAGCTCGGTCGGTGTCGGATATTGGATCGGCAGCGGCCTTATTCGTTCCATTCTGGGTTTGACCAAACAAATGGACCAATTGGCCGCCGGCGATCTTACAGTTATGGTCTCGGCGACTGAGCAGACCGACGAAGTCGGGGCGATGGCGCGTGCCGTCGAGGTCTTCAAGCAGAACTCCCTGACCGCGCGCCAATTAGCGGAACATCAGAAACAAGAGGACCACGCACGACTGGTTCGCATGGAGACAATCGACCGGTTGACCCGAAGCTTTGAGGAGCAGGTTACCCGAGTCGTTACCACGGTCGCCAACTCGGCGGGCGAAATGCAGTCCATCGCCGTTACATTAAACGCCAGCGCCGAAAAAACCAACCGGCAAAGCTGTGCGGTTGCGTCCGCCTCGGAGCAAGCGTCGAGCAACGTGTCAACGGTAGCGCTGTCGGCCGAGGAGTTAGCCTCCTCGATCGGCGAAATCTCACGTCAAGTTACCCAAGCCCATCAAGTCTCCGAAAAGGCGGTGGCTGGCGCCTCCAACGCCAGCAGCGTCATCGCCGGCTTGGCAGATGCGGCTCAACGAATCGGTGATGTTGTTAACTTGATCAACGATATCGCGAGTCAAACCAATTTGCTCGCGCTTAACGCCACCATTGAAGCCGCCCGGGCCGGAGCTGCCGGCAAGGGCTTTGCCGTGGTGGCCGCCGAAGTCAAGGCACTGGCCAATCAAACCGCGAAGGCAACCGAGGATATTACCGCGCAGGTTACGTCGATTCAGACGGCCACCGGTCAAGCGGTTGCAGCTATCGGCGAAACCGCCAAAATTATCAATGAAATAACAGAAATTACCACGATGGTTGCCGCAGCGGTTGAAGAGCAAGGTGCTGCAACCAACGAAATATCTCACAGCGCATTGGAAGCCGCGAACGGCACGCGAACCGTTACAGAAAGCATTTCCGTGGTGACCGAAGCGGCACGCGCGACCGGTGTTGACGCCGACCGAGTTCGTGAATTTTCTAACATACTGGCCGATAAATCGCGGGAATTGAAAACAGAGGTTGAATCATTTTTACATGAAGTCAAGCGCGCCTAAACTTTATATACTAACGAAACGGTGTCGAGAAGCCAAACGGAATTGTATCAATGCCATTGTTTGCGGGGCAATCGCTAACTGAAACAGTATGGCGCGATCACGAGTTCATGTTGTCGCGAAGCCTTGATGCTGACGGCAAGCCGGTCTTGGTCCGCACCCCCGCGTCCGATCACCCTCAGCCTGCTATACTCCGACAACTGACCACGGAATATGAGCTTCGCAGTGAACTTGATCCCGATTGGGCGGCTCAACCCTTAGCCTTAATCTCCGAACACGGAAAAGTTTTACTGGTTCTGGATGATAATGGCAGTGATCTCTTAGAACAACACTGCAGCCAACCGATGGAGTTAGAGCATTTTCTTAAGCTCGCGATTGAAATTACCACAGTCCTCGGCAAGATGCATGGGCACGGATTAATTCATAAGAACATTCGGCCCGCCAGCATCTTGATTGACCCGAAAAGCGGCGCCGTACGCCTGACCGGTTTCGGCATCACCTCTCGTCTGCCACGCGAGCGCCAAGCTCCGGAACCGCTGGAGGTCATTGCCGGAACTTTCGCCTATATGGCACCGGAACAAACCGGGCGGATGAATCGCTCAATCGACACACGCAGCGATCTCTATGCATTCGGCGTAACCTGCTACCGCATGTTGGCCGGTGCGCTGCCGTTTTCCGCCGCGGACCCGATGGAATGGGTGCACTGCCACGTCGCCCGCCCACCGACTCCGCTTTCCGAATGGCTGCCCGGCCTGCCGGACGCGGTTTCAACCATCGTCATGAAGCTTTTGGCCAAAAACGCCGAAGACCGGTATCGTTCTGCGGCCGGTGTGGCCGCCGATTTCACCCGATGCCTGACCGAGTTGCGGATTTCGGGCTATATCAGCCCCTTTCCGCCCGGACTGAAAGACTTTTCAACCTCGCTGATTATTCCGGAAAAACTATACGGACGTGAGCGCGAAATTCGCACGCTGTTTACCGCTTTTGATGGAGTTAGTCGCGAAGGCACCTCTGATCTGGTTCTGATCTCGGGCTATTCCGGCATCGGAAAATCGGCGCTTACCAATGAACTCCAGAAAGCAATCGTCGAGAAAGGCGCCCTTTTTCTTTGCGGAAAGTGCGACCAATACAAACGTGATATTCCTTATTCAGTATTTGCGCAGAGCTTACGCGCGCTTGTACAGTTAATTCTTGGCCTGAGCGATACTGCTGTCACTCACTGGCGAAGCATTATCTAAGCCTCCGTTGAAGGAAATGGTCAACTTATGGTTGATCTGGTTCCCGATCTGGAATTTATTATTGGAAAACAACACCCGGTTATAGACCTGCCATCGCGAGAAAGCGAAATTCGATTCCATGCTGTATTCCAACAATTTGTTAGTGCTTGCGCGGCTTCTAAACCTCCACTGGTGTTGTTTCTCGACGACTTGCAATGGGCCGACCCGGGCAGCCTGAAACTGATCGAACAATTGCTTACACAAGAGGAACTGCGCCATCTCCTGTTAATCGGCGCTTATCGAGACAATGAAGTACCGGCCAGCCACCCGTTGATGTTGTGTATCGAGTCCATACGCCGAGCCGGACATGGATTGCATGACATTCTGCTTACACCACTTTCTATTGAAGATGTCCAGCAGCTGGTTTCAGACACCCTGTCCTGCCCCCCGTCCCGGGCTGAGCCACTGGCCCGAGTCGTTTATGACAAGAGTGCCGGCAACCCGTTTTTTTCCAACCAGTTTTTATCGACACTGCACGAAGAGCGCCTGCTGGAATTAAACCTTGCCACCGGGCAGTGGCACTGGAACATCACCCGCATCCGTGACATGAGCTTTACCGACAACGTCGTCGAGTTGATGGCCGGCAAGTTGTTGCGGCTACCGAAAACCACCCGGCAGGCTTTAATTGAACTGGCCTGTCTTGGAAACACGGTTGACACCGCTACACTGGCACTGGTCCGTGGCCGCAGTCCTGACGAACCGGAACAAGATTTAGAGGAAGCATTACAGGCCGGCTTTATTCAGCGTTCTCGCAACCACCTTCGTTTTGTTCATGACCGCGTCCATGAAGCGGCATACGCCCTGATTCCTTCGGAAAATCGGGCCGCAATCCACGTTCGCATCGGCCATCAGTTGGTTTCTCATCTATCGCAAGAAGCGCTCGACGAGTCTATTTTTGATGTGGTCAATCATTTCAACCTTGGTTTGCACCTCATTACTGATCTGTGTGAACGAGCCGTATTGCGCAAATTAAATGCCTCGGCCGGTTACAAGGCAATGTCATCCAGCGCCTATGCATCGGCACGAACTTATTTTACTGAAGCGACAAAACTACTGCCGGAGAATGCGCGTGCGCTTTTATATGAAGAAAGCTTTTCTCTTTATTTTGAGCAGGCCTCGTGCGAATACTTGCTGGGTAATCTTCAAGAAGCCGACGATCTCTTTAGTTTTCTTTTGAATCATGCTCGTTCGAATAGGGATCGCGCAAAAGTCTATCGGTTGCGGGTCCAGCTTTATCAAGTAGCCGGTAAGTTCCATCAAGGTGTGGCTGCTGCCTTGGAAGGTGTCCGCTTGTTCGGTGTCATCTGGCCGGAAAGTGATGCTGAAATCGAACAACAAATTGAAGCTGAGCGCCTGCAAGTCGCACATAATCTACGCGGTCGCAGTATTTCCGAATTAATTGATGCTCCGATTACCAACAGCTCCGATGTTCGCTCCGTTTTAGGGATACTGACCGACGCAATGCCGGCGGCATATTTTGCCAGACCAACTATTTATCCATTATTCGTGTTGAGCGCACTGAACCTGACCCTGCGTAACGGCAATATTGAAGAATCCTGTGCGGTCTATATGGGCTATGCCATCATTTTGATGGCGGTGTACCGGGACCTCGACACGGCCTTTGCCTTTGCCGAACTGGCTTTGAAATTAAACGACAAGTTCGGCAACCGGAGCCTGAGGGGCTCTTTGCTGTGCCGCTACGCGATCTTCCTGAACGGTCACCGACGACCGATATCAACCACGCTCCCGATGTTGGAAGACAGTTTTGTCGCCTGCCAGGAGGTCGGCAATCGAACTTATGGTTGCTACGTCGCTTTAGAAATCGTTTGGCTATGGCTTGAGAGCGGAGTCCCGCTACCGGAAATAAAAGAAAAAGCGCAAAAATACATTAGCTTTGCCCGCAAAGTGCGGAATGCCGGCATATTTCAGACGCTACATGCAATAGAGCTATTAATTTCCCGGCTCATGACAACCACACAGGGCGGCATGACCGCCACGCCAACGGATGATGAAGAAAGCTGTCTTATTGAACTGACTAAATCAGGCTATGGCGGCGGTATTACAACATTTCATGTTATGGGCATGATTTCGGCCTTCTTAGAAGAGCGTTATGAAGACGTTCTTATCCATGGAGCGGAAGTCTCCGCCCGAATAAGAGCTATGACCGGTTGGGTTATCGAGGCGACTTATCATTTTTATCAAGCATTGGCTTTAGCCGCGCTTCACCCCGATGCCGCTCCGGATCGGCAACACGCAATCCGGCAGTCTATTGAGGAGCATTTGCACTATATGGCGAACCGAGCGGCCAACTGTCGCGAAACCTTCGACAATCGCCATGCTCTGCTGTCTGCGGAACTTGCCCGCATCGACGAACGTACTGTGGACGCGATGCGCCATTACGAAGAGGCGATCCGATTCGCCCGTGAACGCGGTTTCGTCCAAAACGAGGCCCTGGCCAACGAGTTGGCCGCCCGCTTTTATCTCAAAAACGGGCTCGGGACCGGCGGAGATGCCCACCTGCGTAACGCGGCCTATTGTTACCGGCGCTGGGGGGCGGAGGCCAAGGCCAGACAGCTTAACCGCCATCTACCCGCGCAGCGAGCAGAGGGACCGACCACGGCCGGAGCTTTCGACGGCCGGGTCGAAGACCTGGACCTGATCACGGTGATCAAAGTGTCCCAGGCGGTTTCGGGCGTCATCGTCCTCGACAACCTGATCGATACTTTGTTGAAGATTGTGCTTGAACATGCCGGAGCCGACCGGGGCCTGCTGATCCTGGCCCGTGGCGACAGCTATCGTATCGAAGCAGAAGCCGTGATCCGGCATAAACAGATTGAAATCAGCCGTCGACAGGCTTCGATCGTTGCCACGGAATTACCGGTTAGCGCTTTTCATTACGTGGTCCGGACCCGACAACTGATTCTGCTCAACGACGCCTCGACTTCGAATCAATTATCGGCCGACCCTTATCTGCAATCAACCCCGGTCAAGTCGTTACTATGCTTGCCTATTATTAAGCAGCCAAATCTTATTGGCGTGCTTTACCTGGAAAACAAGCTAGCGGTTGGCGCCTTTACCCGCAACCGCATCGCAGTGCTCGACCTGCTGACCTCGCAAGCGGCGATTTCACTGGAAAATGCGCTGCTCTATACCGAGATGGAGGACAGGGTCCGTGAGCGCACTCGTGCCCTGTCCGAAGAAGTTACCGAGCGTACATTGGCGCAGGCCCGGCTTAATCAAATACATAACGAGCAAAACCTGATTCTCAACAACGCTTCGGTCGGGATTTGCACCATTATTCCCGAGAATGGACGAAGACTGATCAAACGCGCCAACCGGGCGTTTGAACAGATATTCGGCTATCAACCGAATGAATTGATCGATATGGACTCCAGTAGTGTCTATGTTTACGATGATGACTATCGGAAAGTCGGGGCATCTTATGATGCCGTACTCAGCCTGGGCCAAGCCTATCGTACCGAAATGGTGTTGCGTCGCAAAGACAATCATCGCATCATCATCGAGTGCGTGGGCGCCGCTATTAATCCCTCTGATTTGTCCAAAGGAACCGTCTGGCTGCTTGAAGATGTAACTGAGCAACGCGCAAACATGATTGCGCTGGAAAAAGCTAAAACCGCTGCGGAAACCGCGCTGAACTCTCTCCGTAAAGCACAAGAAAGCTTAGTCGCCGCTGAAAAGCTTGCCTCATTGGGCGGATTGGTTGCCGGCGTCGCCCACGAAATCAACACACCGGTCGGCAATGCTTTAACCGCAGCATCAAGCTTCTCGGTCAAAACTGAAAGACTGACTAAGGTCTTCGCCGAAGGCAAGATGAAAAAATCCGATCTCCAGGACTATACTGAGTTCTCTACCGAAGCAGCCAGGGCAATCGAAACCAATCTCCGACGCGCCGGGGAACTGATCCAAAGCTTCAAACAGGTTGCGGTGGACCGAACCAGCGAAGAAAAGCGCTCGTTCCGGATCAAGGAATATATTGAGGAAGTTTTACTGAGCCTGCGCCCCCGGCTTAAAAAATCTTCCACCAGCATCGAATTAGTTTGCGATGACTTGCTCTTCGTCGATACATATCCCGGTGCGATTTCACAGGTTATTAATAACTTTGTTACAAATTCTTTGACACACGCTTTCGAAGCCGGGCAACCCGGCACGATATCTATCGTAATTACCGTCGCAGCTGAAGATATGATTGAACTCCATTTTGCAGATAACGGCTGCGGCATTCCTCAAGATATTCTAGGCCGTATTTTTGATCCCTTCTTTACGACCCGGCGCGGTAGCGGGGGCAGCGGCCTCGGACTGCATATCGTTCATAATATTGTTTCCGGACCGCTGCGCGGACGCATTAGCGTCCAAAGTTCAGTCGGACAGGGAACGCGATTCACCGTGATTACCCCACGAATCATCCCATGCCAAAACAACCCGGAGACCCGGTCATGAATCCCACCAGTTCCTCGGACAACCTGTTCGAAGACGATGGAGAAATTTGTTTCGCCGAAGAAGGTGAGGATACTCATAAGTATTCGGCTGAACCATGGCGCGTTGTCATTGTCGATGATGAACCGGAAGTGCACGCGGTAACTCGATTAGCGTTGAGCGATTTTGCCTTTCTCGGGCGAAAGATCGAATTCCTTAGCGCTTATTCCGGAATGGAAGCCCGTGAACTGCTGGGAAAGGCTTCGGATATTGCGCTGATCTTTCTTGATGTGGTCATGGAAACCGATGACGCCGGATTACAGCTTGTTCGCTATATTCGGGATGTCTTGCAAAACCACTCCGTGCGGATCATTTTGCGGACCGGACAACCGGGCATGGCCCCTGAAGAACAGGTTATAACCAATTATGATATTAATGACTATAAATCGAAAACAGAATTAACCCATCAGAAGATTTTCAGCTGTACTGTGGCGGCCCTGCGCTCTTATAATACTATCGTTGCGCTGGAAGCCAGTCGAAACGGCTTGGGCAAAATCGTCAACGCTTCTGAAGATTTGTTCCGCGCTCGGTCGATGCAACTCTTTTGCTCGGGCGTCCTGACGCAGCTCGGGGCCATGGTCGGGCTGGGTTACGGCGGCATCCTCACCATCCAATTTTCTGATGAAGCCGGAAGAGACGCCGTCGTGTTCGCCGGCTCCGGTCCTTATGAACATCTGATGGGCCAGCCGCTGAGTCGGCTTGAAGACGAACAAATTCGCGCGGCAATTGAGGCGACACTTTCTACCAAAAATAATACTTTTTGCGAAGACTACGCCACACTCTATATTACTACCCACAATGGCCGTAAGATTGTCACCTATTTGCCGACGCCCAAGGGGGAGCAACTGAGTGAAACCGATCAGTCGCTCGTCAATATTCTATGCACCAAGATATCTATCGGTTTTGACAATCTTACCCAACTTGAGCAGCTTAAGGCCGCACAAAAGGCGACGGTCGTTGCGCTTGCCCAAGTCGCAGAATTACACGGCACTGACACCGGCGGTCATCTTTTGCGCATTTCCAAGCTATGCGAAGATATAACCTTATTTCTTAAAGAAAAAGCATCATTTCCTGACGAATTAACCGATTTTGTTTCTGAACAAATCGGTATGGCTGCGATTCTACATGATATCGGTAAAATATTATCGTCGGATACTGCTAATAATTCCGAATCCGATGATAGCATTACCATAAAGCAACATACCACCGATGGCGCAGCCTTGCTCAAGCGGGCTGATGCAATGATCGATGGACTAACTTATGTACGGCTCGGCCGAGACATCGCTCAATTCCACCACGAATATTTTGATGGAACCGGCTACCCTGATGGACTCTCCAGCACGGCCATTCCCTTATCGGCACGCATTGTTGCGGTTGCCGATGCCTTTGACGAGCTGACCCACCGCCCCCCGCAAACTGAACCGTGGCCTTTGGATAAGGCGATTGATTACATCCGGGCACAGGCCGGCCGTCGGTTCGATCCGCTTATCGTCGCCGCCTTTCTCTCGATCATCGCACGACCCGGTTATGCGGAGCGGTTGCAGGCAATTTCAACGACACATCACGCCGACCTCGCTTCGAGATAAACACCATGATCGTCGACCGGGGAGGCGGCGCGTATTTTTGTTACTGGCTCCGCTCCCCGCCTTTGGGGCATACTGTCGGACCTTCTCTCTTGCATGAACCGGGACCGTGCCCGCCATCGATCCATTTGAGTTAGAGGATAGCTTTCCCGCGTCCGGCTACGGCAAACCGGAGTCGCCATTTGACGAAATGGTGACCGGTAACAGCCGTATGCGTGCACACTGGAAGCTGTTCATGTCCAGCCTGGGCCCTCTCAACCCCGAGAACATGGCCGAGCGTTGGGAAGGTGCGCGCCGGTTGTTGCGCCAGAACGGGGTAACCTACAATATTTATGGCGACCCCCAAGGTATCGAACGACCCTGGCCGCTCGATTTGGTTCCACTCATCCTCTCGGCCGAGGAATGGCGCCGAATCGAATCGGGCGTTGCTCAGCGAGCCAGATTGCTCAACAACTTTCTGGCCGATCTTTACGGACCACAAACCCTGATCCGCTCCGGCCGGCTGCCGGCTTCGCTGATTTACGGCGACCCCGGGTTTCACCGGGCCTGCCACGGCGTCACGGTCCCCGGCGGGCAATATCTGCATCTTTACGCGGTCGATCTGGTGCGCGGCGCCGAAGGCCGATGGTGGGTCCTGGGCGACCGCACCAGCACGCCCTCGGGCGCCGGCTACGCCCTGGAAAACCGCTCGGTGCTCAGTCAAGTTTTGCCCGAGCCGCACCGCTATTGCCAGATCGAGCGTCTGGCCCCGTTCTTCAACACCTTCCGCGACTCTCTGGTCGCACTGGCGCCGAGGCACAAACAGCCTCGTGTCGTCCTGCTGACCCCCGGCCCTTATAATGAAACCTATTTCGAGCACGCTTATCTTGCCCGCAATCTTGGAATCACACTGGTCGAAGGCGGGGATCTGGCGGTCCGCGACCGACGGGTTTTTCTTAAAACCTTGTCGGGACTTGAACCGGTCGACGTAATTTTACGCCGGCTTGATGATGCCTATTGCGACCCGCTGGAACTCCGGGCCGACAGCTCCCTGGGCGTAGCCGGGCTGTTGCAAGCGGTGAGAGCGGGCACCGTAGTGGTCGCCAATGCGCTCGGCAGCGGACTCATGGAGTCGATGTCGTTCAAATCCTTCCTGCCTTCGCTCTGCCGCCACATGCTGGGAGAGGAGCTTCAACTCCCGAGTGTGGCAACCTGGTGGTGCGGTCAGGATGTGGAGCTTTCCTGGGTGCTCAATAATCTTGAGCATATGGTCATTAAGGGCGCCAACCGCAGTGTCCTGTTCGATCCGATTTTCTGCTCCGAGCTGTCCGCCGAGAAACGCGCCGAACTGCGCGCCGCGCTGATAAAGCGGCCCGGTGATTTTGTCGGTCAGGAAAAAATCACCCTGTCGACCGCACCGGTGTGGCAGAGCCACGGACTTCAAGCCCATCACGTCGTGCTGCGGGTATTCGCCGCCGCGGTCGGCTCCGAATATCTGGTGATGCCGGGCGGCCTGACCCGGGTTGCTTCGGAACCGGGGCAACTCGTAGTTTCGATGCAAAGGGGCGGCGGCAGCAAAGACACCTGGGTGCTGTCCCCCCGGGAACATCAGGACATGGCGATGTCCGGCCGGGTACCGATCGATTCCCGGATCGGGACCGAACCGCGACCGACCGAATTGCGGCCCCGCAAGCTTGGAAGCGCCGCCGGTGATCTGCCGAGCCGGGTCGCCGACGGCCTGTTCTGGCTTGGCCGCTATGCCGAGCGCTGCGATTTCGCGGTCCGGGTTCTACGCGGCACCACGAACCGGCTGATCGACGGCGACGTGCCGGGAGCCGCCGACGAATTGGCGCCGCTGCTGCGCCTGTTGGTTTGGCACGGCATGCTCCCGGTCGAACTCAGCTCACGCGATGCCTCCACCCGCGAAATTCTGCCGGCGGTGCGTGCCGCCATCTTTGATCCCGAGCATCCGACCGGCCTGCGTGCCAATGTTCAACGCATGCACCGGGCGGCCCATAGTGTCCGCGACCGGCTATCACGCGATATGTGGCGGGTAATTTCCCGAATCGACAACAGTAACGGGCACCCGCCCGGCATCACCGAGGGGGTCGGGTTGCTGGAGCCACTCGACGAGTTGGTCACCAGCCTGTCCGCTCTGTTCGGTTTGGAACAGGAAAGCATGGAGCGCGGCCCCGGCTGGCGCTTCCTGACCATCGGTCGACGCCTGGAGCGCGGATCACAGGCCGTCGGCATGTTGCGCTGCCTGCGCCTTGCCGACCCGGTGCGGCCCGGTGACGACGCCCGCCCGCAAAGCTTGGCCGCTACTCTTGAAGTCATGCTGGAGTTGACGGAAAGCTTCATGACCTACCGCGAGCGTTACTTTGCCGCGGTCCAACGCGCCCCGGTGCTGCAACTGCTGTTGGTCGATACCGATAACCCGCGCGCCCTTGCCTTTCAGCTGGATATTCTGCACGGCCAGTTGACCGAGTTGTCGGAAAGCAGTCGGCGCAACAGCGCTACGTTTAAGCCGACGACTTCGGCACTGACATTGGTGGAAGCCGCCCGCACCGATCTTGCCAACCCCGAACTGCTGCGGAACGGCCCGCTGTTGCGCAGTACCCTCGACACCCTGGCCGCGACTCTGCCGGAAGTGTCCAACCTGCTGGCCCATGCCTTTTTCAACCATGCCTTTGCCCGATCGGCCTGACCCCGCCGCCCCGCCGGCACTTGTGCGCTACCGCGCCCGCCACATCACCCGTTACGATTACGGGGAGGATGTGCCGGTGTCGCATCATCTTGTCCATCTCGCGCCCTGCCATCATCCCCGCCAGCGCTGCCGACGCAGCCAGCTGACGGTCGATCCGATGCCGGCGGTTCGGGCCGATTACAGCGACTATTTCGACAACCCGGTTTCCTACATCGCGGTCCAGGAGCCGCATCGCCGGCTGGAAATCACCAGCGAGCTGGAAATCGAGGTGCGGGCTCCGGATCCCTTCGACCCCGGCGCAACCCCGCCCCGGGAAGAGCTGCGCGCCCTGACCCGGGCCAGAGGCGGGGTCGACGAGGCGACCGCAATCGGCCAGTTCGTGTTCGACAGTGCACTGATTCGCACCGGTCCGGCCCTGTTCGACTACGCGATTCCCTCGTTTCGAGCCGGGCGCCCGATCGGCGAGGCTCTGATCGACCTGACCGCCCGCATTTTCTCCGACTTCTCCTTTGATCCGACCGCAACCACGGTATCAACCCCGCTCGAAGAGGTTTTGGCCAAGCGGCGCGGCGTCTGTCAGGACTTTGCCCATCTGCAAATCGGCTGCCTGCGCTCGCTGGGGGTGCCGGCGCGTTATGTCAGCGGCTATCTGCGCACCACCCCGCCGCCGGGGCAGCCGCGTCTGGTCGGCGCCGATCAAAGCCACGCCTGGGTTTCGGCTTGGTGCGGCGGCGATCTTTGGCTCGATTTATGCCCGACCAACGGCCGATTGGCCGATGCCGATTTTATTACTTTGGCCAGAGGGCGCGACTATGGCGATGTTTCCCCGGTTCGTGGTGTAATCACCAGTAGTGCCGACCAGGGGCTTAGCGTTTCGGTTGATGTGGAGGTCATCGATGACTGAAGCCGCAAAATCTCGTACCGAAGGCGGCTCCGCGCTTACGGCCTTGTTGCGCTCGGGACTGGGCGCGATCGTGATCGCCTGGAAAGCCCGTTTTTTTTCCGGCAAACCCGTTCCGGGCTCGCCCGACCCCGAGCGTGGTCTTTCAACCGAAATCGAGCGGCAAGCGGAAATCCTGCGCGCAGCGCTGGCGGCTTCCCCCGACCCTCACTTTCTGTTTGATCACGAGTTCCGCGTCACTTATGCCAACCCGGCCGCAGCCCGGATCGCCCCCGATGCGCTGACCGGACCGTTCCAACCCCGGTTGAAGACGGCGTTTACCTCGGGCGAGCCGATAACGGGCGAGATCGATTTCGACAACCGCCGCTACGATTATCGGTTGGTTCCGTTGCCGAGAATGGCCGGAGAGACAGTCGCCGTGCTGGCCCTGTTGCGCGACATCACCGACCACGCCGCCACCGAGCAAAAGCTACGGCAGGCGCTTGACGAGACCGAGAAGGCGCGCGCCTTGGCTGAACAGGCTAATCAGGCCAAATCGCGCTTTCTGGCCGCCGCCAGCCATGATTTACGGCAGCCGCTTCAGGCCACCCGGCTATTTCTTGAGGTGCTGGGTCATCGCATGAGTAATAACGAAGGCCGGGACGTTTTAGATCGGGCCAAGGAAGCCTTGGCCGGCTGTGACGACTTACTGAAGACGCTGCTCGACCTGTCCACGCTCCAAGCCGATACCGTAAAGCTTGATATCCGCAAGGTTCCACTCGATATATTGTTCTCCCGGCTCCTCGACGAATGCTCGCCGATGGCCGACAACAAGGGCTTGCAGCTTCGGGTGGTTCCAAGCGGACAGGTTGTCCGTAGCGACCCGATCATGCTTCAACGTATGCTGCGCAATCTTCTCAATAATGCAATCCGTTATACAAGTCGAGGCAGTGTTCTGCTCGGCTGTCGTCGACAGGGGCGGAACCTGCTGATCTGCATTGTCGATACCGGCTGCGGTATTGCTGAAAACCTGCAAGAGCTGATCTTCGAGGAATTCTATCAGGTCGCCAATCGAGCGCGAAACCGCACCGAAGGGTTGGGGCTCGGCCTGTCGATCGTGCGTCGTCAGGCCCTGTTACTGAAGCACGGATTGCTGGTGCGCTCGCATGTCGGCCGGGGCTCGTGCTTTGCAGTCTCGGTTCCGCTGGCCGATGACGATGCAGCGCTTAAAGATACGGCGATCAAAGATACGGCGCGGTAACGCTCAGCGTGGTTTGTTCATCGCAATCGGCCACCAATCTCAGCAAATCCTGAAGGTGGACGGCGACACAGCCCTCGGTCGGCTCGTAACCGGGGCGAGCGACATGCAGGAAAATAGCACTGCCGGCCCCCGGCTGCGGCGGTCGGTCGTTATGGCCGAGCACAACCACCAGATCATAAAGCCCGTCGTCACGCCACATCCGTTCATGACCGGCGGCAAAGGGCAAGCGAACCGGGCAATTATAGGCGGGATGAGCGGGGTCGTCGCACCAACCGTCTTCCGGCGTCAGCGCCGCCACGGGCAACCCGGTAACCGGCTCGGCCAAGCGGTCCGGGCGATAGAACAAGCGACGTAAGGCGAAACAGCCGGTCGGGGTTGCGCCGTCGCCCTCGCGCTTATCGGCACGGATCCCGCCCCGTCCAAGCGCACAACGCACCCGACCACCGGGCCAATTCAACATACCGGCGGCAGCGTCGACGCTGATGTCCATCTTACGATCAGTCCCTCAGGACGAGGCCTTACGGCCGGGGCCGACCGGCTGACAATATTGCCGGCTCTGGCGCAATTCGGCACAAGCCTGTTCAGCCTCGGCTTTGGTCGCGAACGGACCGGCCAGCAAGCGCAAATATGTGCCCTTGCCCTTCACATTGACCGACGCAGTGCTGTGAGTGAGCGAACCCAGAACGGCGGAGCGCGCATTACGCAACTGGGTCCAGGCGGTTTCCAGCATCTTACGGTCACGGTAGGATTCCAAATGAATGCGATAGCCACCGCCGGCCTTGGCCTGCTCCGACTTGTGCGCATCCTTATCCTTGCGCGGCTCCTTGTGACCGGGCTTTTGAGCGGCCTTTTGACCAAGCTTTTGCGGCACTTTAGCCGCGACCGGTTTGGTCCCCCGATGAGCGCCCGCTTTCAGTGGCGTCACGATCGGTGCGGACTCAACCCTGGGCGGGGCGCCGGTCTCGGGCGCAGCCGATACCATCCGGACGGCGGGTGGCGCGGACAAGCGGGCATCCATGATCTCGTGCGCCATGGTCGGCGGTCCGTCAACCCAACCCGATTCCGCCTCCTCACGGGTCAGCGGCGCCCCGGTCAACGGATTGTGCGAAGCGCCATAACCGACCCAAATCCGTGGAGTCCAATAGACACCGTTCGTCACCGCATAGGCCGGGCGTTCCGGTGCCGCGGCCATCGATTGCGGCGGCGCGGACTGTGGCGGCGCGGACTGTGGCGGCGCGGACTGTGGCGAAGACTCGGCAGACATCGCAACCGCACGCAACGGTATCGGAGCGGAAACCGAAGCAGGAGCATCCGGCCGGGACACCGGCACCACCACTGCGGGTCCGTGCCCGCCCGGGGTCGCGGTCGCCAAATAATAGCCGGAAGCCCCGGTTCCAAGCACGCTGAGAGCGGTTCCGAGAAATCGGAAACTCATGATGGTGTTCCCTCAACCTTCGTTGGTCAGGCGCAACGCAAGTAAACCGCCGGAAAGCTTGTCGGCGTTTACCCGGGTACCCTGGTTGAAGACACCCCAGGTTATCTGTCCGCCTTTCAAATGCGTGTACAGCTCCTGTTGCTGCATCCAGGTGTCGCTAATCATGCGAGTAATATTGCGGTGCTCGCGCACGGTTACCGCCGGGAAATCGGGACGGCAGGGCGCGATCAATTCAAGGAATGTCCCGATCAACTTGCCTTGAGCCGGCGTCGCCTTGGACTTATCCATCATCGCGGCCGGATACATGGCGTCGGCGCCACCGGGCGAGCTTGGCGCTTTGGCACGCAAGGGAGCGAATTCGGGACGAGCCTCCGCCGTGGAAACGCATTCGGAAGCGCGGCGCAACTCGCCCAACATCTGCCGATACTCGGTCGCCTGCACCTCGGCCGGGGAAACGCTCTGTACCGCCGCAACGGCAACCGTTTCAGTGTCCAGCTTTTCGTGCCCGCCGCAGCCCGCAAGCACCGGGCAGGCCAAGATCGCGGTCACGACCGACCGCCGGAAGAAACGGGAAAAGCTCATACGCGCAACCACCGGGAAGGAGGAAAACAGAAAACGGACTAAACCATAGCATTATCCGGTTAGTATATCAAAGCCGGAAGCTAAATAGTCCGCCTCTTTTCATCCGCCTGCGGCCACGGACGCGCTTCTGCGGGTTTGGTTGCGCGACATCGCCTGATATTTTTCCAGATTGCGCATCATCAGGACGGAGACCGCGTCCCCGGACACCGCCGGTGCCACCTGCCCCGCCGGCGCCCCTACCGGCGCGACAAGCGGACGGAAAGCATCGGCACCGTCAACCAGCGGCTTGATCTCACCGATTGCGGGCAAACGCACGGAGCCGGCGGTGCTGACCGGCAAAATCACGCCCGGCGGGTGCAAGGGACGCGGAGCGGCCGCCGCAACCGGAGAAGGCGACGCACCGACCGGCGGACGAGGCGCCGCACCGGCCGGCGGTTGCACGGGCATCCGGGTCTTCATGTCACCCGCGTTGCTCCGGGTATAGCCGGAAAAGCGGCGCGCGGGCGCATAGAAGCCGGGGGGCGGCTCCGGGTTAATCGTCACCGCACCGCGCTCCGGCATTTTGCTTGGCGGACCGGGTTTGGCGGACGCCGGGGCCACCGGAACCGAAGCCGGGGCGGGCGGAACCGAAGCCGGGGCCGCCTGTACTGCGGGAACCGCCTCGCCGCCGCCGGCCATATCCATTGCCAATTGCTGCAAAGCCGAGCGATTGGCCGCCGTCACCGCTTCCCGCGCCCGGTTTCCGGCACTGGCATGAGCGGGCACGGGCACCGAGGAAGCCGAAGGCTTGGCTGCGGCCGGCACGGAGACGGGGGCGGGTTGGGCTGAAGGTGTGGGTTGGGCTGAAGGTGCGGGTTGAACCGCAGGAACGGCCTCGGCAAGCGCAACAGCCGGCGTAGCGGGCGTAACGGGCGTAGCGGGCGTTTGCGGCTTGGCCGGGGTGTCGTCTCCGGCAATAAACGCAATCACATCATTCACCGGATTGATCCCGGTCGCCTGCTCGAACAGTACCGAAGCAACCGCCAGACCGCCACCGACCAGACCGCCATAAAGAAAGCCGCCCAGAATTTCACCCTGGGGACGAATGGTGTCGCCGGTAACCCGACGGTAAATGGAATCGACCACCGGAATATGCTGAAGCGGATTAACGATATCGATCACATCGTCAAAGGTCAGAAACGAATCATCTTTCGGCTTCGCGGCAGCCGCGGTCTTGGCCTTCTGTGCGGCGGCGGTCCCGGCGGCGGCATCCCCGGCCGAAACGCCGGTTGCCTTCGCAGCCGGGCGGACGGCTGCCAGCTTATCCCAGTCGGTCCCGGTGAAAGCTTGGCTGAAGGCATCGATTGACATGGGGTGCGCCTTTGACTCGAGTCATGCCTCCTTGCAATGCATTTTTCATGCCCGTCTGTTTTCAGGGGTTTCGTGCGCCCGGATACGGCCGAATGCAGCAGTCCTTGCCGACCCGGCAAAAGCTGCCGGCCGACCTTAGAGTACCGGCCGACCTTAGAGTACCGGCCGACCTTAGAGTAAATGTCCGCCGCGCTCGACTTTGGTGCGCAGATAGGCGGCGTTGTAATCATTGCCCGGAATAATGTGGGACACCCGCTCGACCACCTCGATCCCGCACCGCGCCAACTGGCGCATCTTGTCGGGATTATTGGTCATCAATCGCACCCGGTCGAAACCGAGTTGATGCAGCATCTCGGCGGCCGGCAGATAGAACCGCTCGTCGGCATCAAAGCCGAGCATCTCGTTCGCATCGAGCGTATCATAGCCCTGGTCCTGCAACCGGTAGGCCCGCAGCTTGTTGACCAGCCCGATGCCGCGGCCCTCCTGCGCCAGGTACAGCACCATGCCGCCGCCCAGCTTCCCGATATCGGCAATGGCACGGCGCAGCTGTTCTCCGCAATCGCAGCGGAGCGAGCCCAGAATATCCCCGGTAAAACACTCGGAATGCAGCCGCACCAACACCGGCTCGCCCGGTTGCGGCGTGCCGATGACGATGGCCAGATGCTCGTGACCGCCGTTGCTCGGACGAAAGGCGATAATCCGGGTGTCGGGCGCATCGGCCAACGGAACCGGCGCATCGGCCACCCGGCGCAAGGCTCGCGCCGCGCGCCGCTGATAGTCGGCGACATCCGAAGCCCGCACCGATGGCAGAGTTTTCTCGGCGATCGTGTCGGTTCCGGTCAACACCGCGACCGGCAGCAATGCCGCCAGTTTGGTCAGCCGCACCGCGGCGATTTCCAGCTCTTCGGCATCGCGGGCCGAGACCGCCGGCAAATCGGCGCGCGGCAAAGAGCCGGGCTCGACCAACGCATGAATCGCCCCGACGCTCAATTCCCGAGTCGGCGTAAGGACGATCACGCCGGGACCGCCCGTCTCGATCAGGCCCAGCGCCGCGGCCCGCCACCGGGTCAACGCCAACACCGGCGCCCGCCCGGTCAAATCACGCAAGCGGGCCAACGCTTCGGCACCCAGAGTCTCGACGGCGAGGGTCAGGCTGAGCCCGCCATCATCGCCCAGCAACGCCACGATTTCTCCACTACGCAACGCGACCCGCGCCCGGTCGACAAGACGCAGGGAAGAGGCATCGGCTTGAGAAAGGCTTGATAGGGGCATGGACCGGGCCGGCTGGTGAAAGTGAGTTCTTACAGGGCGACAGG
>SERZ01000760.1_pt1 | contig 20699 bp, 17 predicted proteins | sample 3171461 | NCBI WGS metagenome assembly SERZ01 (sample SAMN06051861, study PRJNA518727) | freshwater metagenome | biome: subpolar coniferous forest; feature: holomictic lake; material: water; isolation source: holomictic Lake 227, 6 m depth | place: Canada: near Kenora, Ontario | collected... | reverse complement strand
TGAAGATGTAGACCTTCAAACTCGTAGTTTAACAAGTTTTATGGAACAGATTGGCGACTTAACAAGTATCTTTGGTCATTGCTGGATCGCAGTTGATATGCCTCAACAAACTGAAGGTAATCTAGGTCGTCCATACTGTTGTGCTATCAGTCCATTAGATGTATGGGATTGGCATTACGATTTCTATGGTGGTAAGCCCATGTTAGAGTATGTCAAGATTAAAGAGATGGAAGATGAAAACTTTTACTATCTTAAATGTTATCATTTAGGTGACTCAACTAAACCTTCATACTGGGAAAGTTATGAAGTACCAAAGAGCGTTAAAGAATCTAGTTTAATGGACAACGAAGCCTTTATGACAGGCACTGGTGAGTTTCCAGCCGGCATGAGCGTACCAGTATTCATAGCGTTTGGTCGCAAAGACCCAAGAACATTTGACCTAGGCGTATCAGACATTGATAGTGCTAGTGACGCACAAAGAGAACATTACAAAATGGAATGCGAAAAGTATACAGCATTACAATTTGCTCACACTATCATTCGTGCTGACAAAGGAATTAGTGTACCAGTACACGCAGGCGCAATCGTTCGTGCCCTTACTGGACAGATAGAAGCAATTAGTGTTGATACAGGTGATGTTGATAAGATTATTAAAAGTCAAATGGACATACTTGAACAGATTGAAGCATTGACTGGCTTAGGTGGTATGCGTACAAGCAAAACACAAGTTGCCAGTGGCGTATCACTTATTGAAGAACGCAAAGGCTTACATAGAACAGCAAAAAGTAAAGCACGATTGATGGAAGTAACAGAAGGATTAATTTTTACTTACGCAGCACGATATATGGGTATGCGTTGGGCAGGACAAATTAGTTACAATACAGATTATGAAGCACACGATACCAACTATCGTATGGCATTGATTAATCAAGCACAAACAATGGTTGGTGATAGTCCAATCGTTAAAGCATTGGTTACAAGAGAAATCATTGGCATGTTGGCACCAGCAGAAGATATAGCAGAATATCAACAAGCATATGTTGATAGTTTACCAGACTCAGCAATTAAGACATTGATGACTGAAGAGGATAGTGAAGTTTACATTACTGATACAGGCAGCATACCAGAAGGTTATGTTGAAGATGACCAGTATGAAGAAACAGCACAAACAAGTAATCCACAAGGTCAAGCACAACCTAACTTTGTTAAGCCTGGCAATCAATCGTTGTTAGGTGGCATTGGTACCCCAATCGTACCAATGGGACAAAGTTATTACAATAATCAAGCAGTCGCGGTTCAATTGACCGGGCTTAATGTTGGAAGATAAGATTAATGTATAAATACATTACAAACAAAACCGTTTGTTACGATATAACTATAGGAAACAATTAATGGACAAAGTATCTTTCGTTGGCAACGACAGCCAGACTAACGCAAACCAGTCAGACATAAGTCAAGAAGGTGGCGAGCCGCAAGTAAATGCAGGTGCTATTCGTAAGAGCACCACTAGTTCAATATTGAATGCGCTTGGACAAGCAAGTGGACAAAATTTTGAATCAGTTGAAGCAGCGTTAAGTTTCATCGCAAGAACTACGGCACAACAATCCGGTGGCAACGCACAGCCAATAGAAGATAATCAGACACAACAGCGTTCAAACAACCGAGTCACTACCACTGATTTACATGAACAGTTTAATAAACTTCAACAAGACCTTGCTAGTAAAGAGCAAAGATTGCGTGAGAGGGATTTAGATAGTGATATACAAAAAGCAATGGGTGATAGATTTGACTCCGACATGATTGATTATGCGTTACAAAAGGTCAAAGGCAATATTCAATGGAATACTGATGGAACCTATAGCATAATGAATAGCAAAGGTCAAGAACGATATGGAATGGATGGTAATCCTCTAACGATTCAGGGATTAGTTCAAGAAGTAGCACAGGGTAATCCTAAACTACTTAAACAGAGTAACTCTAATTCCGGATCTGGGTTACGACCTGGACAAGGTAATTTTGCTGGCGCACCAGAAGATAGTATTCCAGACTATAGCAAAGATCCCGCTGCTTTCAATCAGTGGGCACAACGCAATGGTTTAGGTAAGAATGTAGGACTTAAAGGTCTTACTGTGTCAGCACAAAGTTCTTTCCCAAGTCAAAAAGTTCTCTAATTTGCCAACATTTAAAGGAAATATATTATGGCTTATGTATTAGGCGGCGCACATGGTGAATCTAATGGTTTCACTTTCGCAATCGCAAGTTTCGCTCTCCGTGCCATGCACGAATCTCAAGGACTAGTTAACATGACTAATGTTGTTGCCCCAACACAGGGTAATCAATTTTTAGTACCTAACTTTGCTCCTATCACCTATCAGGATTACAATCCTAATGGTACAGGTGGTACATACGGTACAGGTAATGCTACCGTTCAGAACCCATCATTGACTCAAACCAACATTACAGCAAGCCCGGCTGTAGCACAAACAGCGTTTGACATTTTCTACGGATGGACAACTTCATTCCAATTAGCAGCAACTCTTGGTGCTGAATTGGGTGATTCATTCGCAGAAAAGGTTGATCAGCGTGTAACAGCAGGTTTCATCGGTAATGGTATCGGTGAAGGATCAGTTGGTTCTACAACTGGTTTCAAAGCAACTCCAGAAAATACTTACTACGCAACAAGCGCAGACGGCTTTGACCGTGTGTTACAATTAGGTGCGATGGAAGTTATCGGTGCTACAAACACTAGTGGTACATGGACACCTGGTTTCACAACTAACAGTATTCTTGACTTGATTCGTTTAGTCAAACAGAATTTCAAAGTTGCTCGTATGCCAGGTGCACCAGTTATCGTATTAGATAGCAATGGTAATGCTCAAGTTCAAGCAGGTTACACTGGCGCTCAAGTTGGTTCTTCATTGAATCGTTTGCTTGCTGAATTGACTGGTGCTGCTGTATCAGGTCCATCAAGCGGTGGTTCTAATCTATCCGCACTAGGTAATGAATTGTTATCTACTGGTAAGATTGAAAATGTATATGGCTGCATGGTTATGTTCACTACATTCTTACAAGCAACAACTCGTACAGTTGTAGGTGCTCCAAGTCTTCCAGTATTGGTTGGTGCTTATTTCGGTGATTCAGCAATGTTCACAGTTATGAAAGAAGGACTACAGATCAAGATTGGTGAAGTTCCTGGTGGTCTACAAAATTGGTTAACTGGTGTTGGTTACTTCGGTGCTGGCGTTGGCGACCAAAGACGCGGTGGCGCAATTAACATTCTTCAAGAATCTTAATATTAAATTAGTTTAGGAATATAACATGTCAGTACCTTATCAACGAATTTCAAATGCGACCGCTAGAGACATTGCTTTCTACGATCCAGCAGCGGACCGCCGTGCAGCCGCATTAGGAACTGATTGGGAACCTTACTTTAAAGTTGCTTCACAAGAGTGGCTTTATAAGTTAGAGTTTGGATGGTGGCAGAAATACTGTGACACTGTCCTGGGTGCTTACTACTATACCAATCTTCCAAATGGCGCACTTATATCTAGTTTCAATCCTAGTCAACTTATGAAGAATGACCAGACATTGATACGATTAGATACTTTCGGCGCTGTATTAGTGTTCTATGAAAGCCTTGTAACAGAGGTCTCAAACATGAACGATGTAGACAAGATGAACTACGATTTTGCGAAAGATCGTTGTGACCGTGAATGGATTAAAGCATTAGAGTTAATGAACTTTTATGATCTTTATGGTAATTCACCGAATGGTCCTGCTACAAAACTAGAAGAAAATTGGACAGCAGATGTTGATTATTTCAACGGAGATAGGAGATTTTTCTAATGTATGTCAAACAACAAAACGATCCATACATCACTAGCGATGAAGTGTTTAAGATGCTACGGTTTTACATTCCAAAAGGTTGGGATGTACCCGTGTTTAGTAACACCGATTTCGCAAGCGATACTGATATCGTTCGTTATGGCATTTACATTAGCGACATCGTTACAACAAGTCGTACACCTAATCAATTAGGTTTAACGACAGGTAGTAATATCTATAATGCTGTAGATGAATTTTATATTGCTTATGTTAGTTTCCAACAGGATCCTAACATTGGTCGTGTAAGAGACATGGTTAATAATTTAGTAACTGATAATTACCCTGGCACAAAGGTACCATTTATGAATGGTTACTTTCAGCGTAATTACGCAGAGATACTAAATTATGGAACTCAAAGACAGAAATATTCCTGGACATTTAGTTTAACCAGATTAGAATTTCAATAAGCCAACAACACAAGGAGATATCATGGCAAGAATCACAACAAATACAACTGGAACACAACCAGTTATCATCATTGGATTATCAGGGGCTAACCTTGCTAATACAGCGGCAACAATCAATATCCCGTATATTCAGGATTTGACTATCACTAACAGTACTGGCGTTTATGCTTATACCGACTTCTCTGATGCTGACCAACGCAAGTTGTCAACACCAGCAGATAACAAGTTAAGCACCAATGTCGTAGTTGATGATACAACTTACTTCGGTAATGCTAATGCTACGGCTAACACAGCAGCATTTTACGGTATTGCTAGTTTGTCTACTAACAAGAATAACTTGGACTTCAAGGTATATTGGAATGGTACAGCAAACACAGCACAATACTACACTGGCACTGGGTTCTTAACGAACTTGGCACCAAAGACAAGTCCTACAGCACCTGTATGGGTCACACCATTAGATATTGCTGTTGACGGTAAGTTCTTTGTTAACACACCAATTGCTTAATCATTGATTAAGTAAAACGAAAAAGGCACTATAAAAAGTGCCTTTTTTAATAAATTATAAAGGACAAATAAATGAACACCGAACCTGTTTGGTTAAAGACCAATGAAGAAAAATTAAGAAGCCTTCTTGCTGATGAAGCAAAGATGATGCCAATGTTAGACAATATGCTACATACTGTCAAGCAAATGAAAGCAAAGCAAGCATTTCGCCTAGCACTATTAAATCAGTTGTTAGATGAGATAACACTTGACTAAATACATTATACAATAAATTAAAGGTAACAACAAATGAAAATCCAAGATTTCGCAACAAAGCCCCAATTAGTAGAAGTCGTTCTTGACTCTGAAGAAATTATAGATAACCATGGCGAGTCAATCTCGTTTTATACATATGACATAGTAAGCATGAATGTTTACTTTGATTTCTTCAATGCTCGTTCCAATAGTGAATTTGAACGACTACAAAAACTAATTCAAACAATGATTTTAAATGAAAAAGGAGAACCAGTACTGAGTGACGGCAAAGACCTACCGATTGACATACTAACAGCAGCAATTATAAAGTTAGGTGACATATTGGGAAAGTCACTAAGCAAGAAGTCAACATTAAAGAGTGGCAAAGCGCCAAAATTATCACCATCGGCAGAATAGCAAAACAATATGGATTGTTGCCTAGTGAGGTTCTTGCTAGGGCAACAACATTTGATTTGATGGTGACTGATGTTCTTGCGACATATGAGACATATGAAAGTTATAAACAAGCCGGTCAAGTAATGCCTCAAGATGATGCCTATTCAGTAGATGAGTTACAAGCAATTATGGAGAAGACCCGTGGCACTAATTAGTATGAGATTAAAAGCAGTATTAACAGCATTAAATAATGCCACGGTTACTGATGTTGCCTACAAAAGTTATGTAGCACATACTCCTTTTCGTAGTGGTAATGCTAGACGCAAAACTAAAAAAGGTGTCAATCAAGTAGTGGCAGATTATCCATATGCTCAACAACTACAAGATAATTCTAGTCCACAAACTAAGGGTAAAGGTATCGTTCAGCCAACGATTGATGATGTGCGTGACTATGTTTATCGCACAACAGGTGTAAGAATAAAGTAAAGGTTAGACCATGGCAACTATTGACAACTATGCTATTAATATTAAAGTACAAGGTGCTGACCAAGTATCAGCAGCCAGTACGGCAACAGACAATTTAGGTAAATCAATTAACAATTTACCATTGAAAGGTCTAGAAGATAATTCTGGTAAAGCAGCCGCATCAGTTAAAAATTTACATGAGGGCATGGCTACGCTTGGTGAGAAAGCAGAACTATTAGGAACCGCAATTGCCGGCATAGGCATGCTTGAATTCATTCGTAGTTTAGCAGAGGGTGCTAGCAGAGTAAAAGACCTTAGTGAAGCATTTGGTTTAAGCATTGAAACTGTATTAGAGTTAGAAGCAGGTATGAATCGTGCTGGTCGTAGCACAGAGAGCATGAGCAAGATGTTGTATACACTTGCCGATTCAGCATTGTCAGCAGCAAATGATATCAATGGCAAGACCATGAATTCATTTACTAGATTAGGAATCACATTTGATGATCTAAAATCAAAGAGCCCTAAACAGTTGATGGAGCAAATTGCTGAATCAATGATTAAGGCTGGTGGTAGCGCAGAAAGTTTAACAGCAGCACAAGACATTCTAGGTAGATCAGCAAAGGGCATGCCATGGGGCGACTTTTTAGAAGGTCTTAAAGCAGTTGATGGTAAGATGGGTGATGTTGCTAAAGGAACCAAAGAGTTTGATGAAGCAATGAAGGCAATGGAAGCAAATGTTGCCGCTGTCAGACGAGAGATGACAGTTATACTTACGCCAATTGTTGAATTCTTTAACGCAATAACACATGGTAGTGGTATGGCAAAAGTTGAAGCATATGCTTTAACTGGCGCAATGATAGCATTGAGCGCAAGTTTAGCAGTTAAGGGCTTTACAATGATTGCTGATGGTGCCAAAGCAATTGCTGGAGCATTAGGATTAAGCACAGTGGCAACTAATGCTGAATCAGTAAGTTTAGCAGCCAATTCAGCAGCACAAGGTGTTAATGCGGCAGTAAGAGCCGAAGGCATTGCGGCTAGAGTAGCAAGTTTACAATCAACCATCGCTAGTGCTAGAGCGCATATCGCAGAAATTGAAGCATTGATTGCTAGTAACACCGCAATGGAAACTAATGTTATTGTTACTACTGAATTGTTTGCTGCCAGAAGAGCATTGTTTATTGCGACTGGTCAATTAACAGCACAAGAAGGTTTGTTAGCAGAAGCAACAGTATTGTCAGGAGCAGCAACAGCAACGGTAGCAACAGAAACAACAGCAGCCGCAGCAAGCACTGGTATGTTTGCTGGCGCACTTGCTAGAGTAGGTATGATATTTGAAGGTGTTGTTACCGCAGTAGCAGGATTTGGCGCAGCATTATTAGCAGTTGTCGGTATCATTGGTGCTCCTGTATGGGTAACAATAGGCACAACCATAGCAGCAATTGGAGCAGCATTAGCAGTTGTTACTGTAGCATGGAGAGCATTTGGCGATGAAGCCACAGCAGTACTAAAAACTGTTTGGAATGGTATAAAAGATTTTGCTGGTGGCATAGTTGATAGCATTGATGGTGCTATTACAAAAATGTCCAATGGATTAAGAAGTTTAGTTGGTCTTGCTCCTAAAGTAACAGGTGAGAATCAATCAACAGCAGAATCAAACAGATTAACAGATCAAAACAAAGTTAAGCCACAAGATCAACCACAACTTGGTTCTGATGTAACTCCTAAGGATCAACAAGCAGCAGGTAACTTTGCGTTAATGGCTCAAATTAAAATGAATGAGCAATTAAACAAACAAGCCAAAGAACGATTAGATTTACAAATGGGTTTAATTGGTGCTGGTGAAGCAGTTAAAGCACAAGCACAAGCCGCACTTGAATTTACTTTGAAACAACAATCTGAAGAATTAAGATTAAAAAATGAAATTAAACGAGTTTCAATTGAAAGAGATAATGCTGAAAAAGGCACCGAAGGTAAGTACAAAGGTCAATTAGATGCGTTAGGTGCTCAACTTAAAGCAGTTCAAAATCAGAAAGATACCACAAGCCAATTGGTTGGTGATATCAAACGAGCAGAGCAGGCTGAACAAGCAAGAATTCAATGGTTAGAATTAGAAAAGAAAATTAAAAATAACATCTATAGCATAGATGAACAAATTGCTGACCTTTCAAGAAGTGAAAATGAAAAACGATTAGCAGCATTAGATAAAGAAATTCGTGCTGAACAACAAGCCGCAGTAGCAAGACGCCAATCACAACTTGGTAATGAGGGCATGTCTGGTCAAGAAAGAGCAAGCATAGAACAAAGAGTTGCTGATGCCTATGCTAACCAAAGAGCAGAAGTCGTTAAACTTAATCAAGCATTAGCAGTTCAAAATCAAATATTGTTTACCAAAGATTTACAATATAAAACTTCTGAACAATTGGCTAAACTTGAAGCAGAATCTAATCAAATGACAATGACAGCGGATCAACAAAAGATTGCCGCATTAAAAGAACAAATTAATTTAGAAGGTATAGCAGAAATTAAAAAGCGTGAAGCAGCATTAGGTCCTGGTGGCACATTAAGCGAAACAGAACGCTTAAGCATTATGAACCAAATAGCAACAGCATATGATCCTATCATTGCTAAACAAAAAGAATTAAATGCTACAGCCCGTGATTTTAGCACAGGATGGACAAAAGCATTTAACATTTATATGGATGATGCTACCAACGCAAGTAAAATGGCAGAGCAAGCATTCAGCAGCATGACTGGCAGAATGAATAGTGCTATTGATAACTTTGTTGATACAGGTAAGTTTAGTTTTGAAGATTTCACAAGATCCATCATACAAGATTTGATTAAGATTGAATTGAAAGCACAAGCAACTAAGATACTTGGCGCACTAGGCGGTGGTGATGGTATACTAAGTGGCATCGCATCATTCTTTGGTTTTGCTGATGGTGGCGATCCCCCAATTGGTAAACCAAGCATTGTAGGTGAGCGTGGACCTGAAGTGTTTATACCAAAGACAGCAGGAACAATTATACCTAATGACAAATTAGGTGGTGGTGGAAGCACACAACAGAACATCACTAACGAAACACATAACTATAACATATCAGCAATTGATAGTAAGAGTGTTGCTCAATTGTTCGCAGAGAATCGCAAAGCATTGCTTGGCACTGTTCAGTTAGCACAAAAAGAATTACCATATGGTAACAGATAAGGAATAAAAAATGAGTGGATTACAAACAATCATAGATAGATGTAACGGTATAAAGATTAACCGTCGTAATGTCGTTGGTATACAATATACAAGAAACGAAATACCAAGAGTTAGTCAAACACCAACAAAGAATCCATGGAAGATGACTGTAGACATGCCAAGTAGTTTCAAATACAATGAAGCAAGAAGTTTGATGGAAGAACTTGATACATTGGATACAACAACTCCACAATTGGTTACATTCAGCAACAACGCAAACTTATCATGGATATGGGCATATCAAGGTACATTAAGTACTAGTCAATTGAATGGATTAAGTGTTGTAAGTTATGTAGGTGAAACATTAATATTGAGTGGCTTACCCACAGTAGCAGCAACTACAGTAATGTTTAAGAAAAACGATTTGATACAAATTAACACTCATCCATTCCCATTCACAAGTACAACAGATGTATTGCGTGGCACTGGATCAACTGTTACCATAACAACAAGTAGACCAAACATTATTACTAATAGTATCACAGGATATGGCTTGACTGTTGGAAACAGTTGTCAATTCTACATGTTCTGTCCTAACATGCCAGTATATAAGTTAGCACCAGGTGGATATGAACGCTATGGCACAGGAACAATATTGAACAACGCATTAATCACATGGAGTGATAGTTTTTATCTTTACGAATTTGTAGGATCAGCATAATGGATAACATACCAGCAGTAGCAAATAATAAAACAGCAATTAATAGTGCTGAATTTATTAAATTAACAATTTACAATGACTATAATAATACAGCCAATGTTACCATACATACATTTAGTAGTGCCTATAGTTATGAAACAATAGATGGCACACAATATAGTCCAATGGGTGGATTACTCGCAGTTGGTATACAACAAAGAGACATTCGTGTTACATCAGCAGATACCTCAATCAGTTTAAGTGGCATACCCGCAACTGATTCAAACAATATGGCAATCGTGTTAGGCACAAAGATTCGTGGAAGTAAGATTGAAATTACTAGAGGATTCTACAACAACAACTTTGTATTAGCCAATGTAGCACATCGTTTTACTGGCATCGTTACAAGTTACAATATTAGCGAAGAACGCAAGAATTTAGTAGACAACTTTACCATTACATTAAACGCAAGTAGTTATAAAACTGTATTACAGAATCGTGTTGCTGGCCGCAAGACAAATGGCACAAGTTGGAAAGTGTTTAATCCAACAGACACATCAATGGACAATGTATATAGTTTAGCAGATAAGCATTTTGACTTTGGTGTCAAGCCAACAGAAGGCGCTACTACAGCAAGCACAGCAACAGCAACTAATACACAAACAAACCTTACTAATACTAACACTAGAGGACCTAGATGAAGATAAGACATGCTACCAAATATGATGCCAAAAACATAATCAATATGTTATGGCATTACCATGATTCTGGTGATATAGAGGGACTAAACATTAGTGACGAACAAACAGCATTGCGTGTCCTTACACATATATTAGCAGGCGCTGGCATAGCATTGGTTGCTGAAAAGAAAGATGAATTGGTTGGTATGTTGATAGCATACAAAGTTCCATTCTTATGGGACAATAGCAAATATATAATGAATGAGATTGCTTATTGGGTAGAACATGAGCATAGAGGTGGCACAGCAGGTTACAGATTACTTAAAGAATATGTAAATGAATGTGAACAAATGAAAGCAAAAGAGATGATAGCAAATTACACAATTAGCCAAATGGAGGGTCAGACATTGAATTATTCACGATTTGGCTTCAAGCCCATAGAACATACTTGGAGTACATAAGATGCCAATTTTTACAGCCATAGCAGCAGGTATCGCAGCAATAGCAGGAGCAGTTGGTATTGGTGCAGCCGCAGCAACCGCAATTGGTGCTGTTGGTGCCTTCGCAGCAAGAACATTATTAACAATTGGTATCAGTAGATTACTATCAAATAGTTCTACAACTGATCCATCAAGCAGTCAGCCATCAGTATCTGGTGGTCGTATTCAATTAGCACCAGCAACAAACAATCAATTACCCATTGTATATGGTACAGCATATGTTGGTCCTAAACTTATTGATGCTGTTATATCTACGGACCAAACAACCATGTGGTATGTTGGTGCGTTAAGTGAAGTAACAAACACAATGGCTGGACAAACACCAGACAACTTTACATTTGGTAACATTTATTATAATGGTAGTTTAGTAACATTTGATGGAACTGACCATAGTAAAGTAGTAAGTTTAACAAACAACGCAAGTCCACCACAAGTTGATACAAAAATTAATGGCTACATGAACATATATTTGTTTAAAAATGGTAGCAGCAGTGGTGTCAACACAAGTCAAACAGCAATACAAATATTAAGTGATGCTAGTATTCCAGCATACAGTCGTTGGTCAAGCACAGACACAATGACACACACCGCGTTTGTCATTATCAAATTAGTTTACAACCAAGATGCTGGCACAACTAACTTTGGTCAATTGAATGTTCAAATGACAAATGCTAGAACAAAGCCTGGCGATGTAATGAAAGATTACCTATACAACAATGTATATGGTTGTGCTATACCATTAGCAAGTATCAATACAGCAAGTTTAGATAGTTTGAATTCATATAGTGACCAATTAATTACATATACGCCTGTTGGTGGCGGAACAGCCACACAAGCAAGATATCGTATCAATGGACCAGTTAACACAGGTCAAGATTGCTTAACCAATCTACAACAAATTGCTGATGCTTGTGATAGTTGGATACAATATAGTGAATTGTCAGGACAATGGAAAGTTGTTATCAATCAAAGTTATGAACAAGCAGGCAAAACATTTGGTAATTTATTCTTAATTGATAGTTCTATATTGATTGGTGGTATTGACATTAATCCAATTGACTTAAACAGCACATACAATAGTTTAGAAGTTCAATATCCTAATGTAAACATATGGGACCAAACTGACTTTAAGGTTATTAATTTAGCAGATTATGTGCCTGAAGTTATGAGTCCTAATGAAGCAAACAATCAATTGATTGTTGCTTATCCACAAGTAAACAATTATATTCAAGCAGCATATCTTGGCGAGCGTAAGATGCTACAAAGTCGTGAAGATTTAGTTATTACTTGTGCGTTAGATTATAGCGGTATACAAATTGAAGCAGGCGATGTTGTAAGAGTTACATTAGCAGAATATGGATGGGATCAAAAACTATTCCGTGTTAATCAAGTACAAGAAGTTAAAGATGAAGCAGGCTTTTTAGGTGCTCGCATTACAGCGTTTGAATACAACGACACAGTTTATGCTGACAATCCAATAGAAGATTTTATACCAGAAGCAAACACAGGCTTAACTAATCCAAAATGGTTAGATATTCCTGGAACACCTACAATTTCAACATCACCGTTAGCAAATGGTACTGTTAAAAGTTTTAGTGTATCAAGCGTAACACCAACCGTTGGTTCAACACAGTACATGGATTTTAACTATGGTACAAGCAATGTAGTTAATACACATACATTATATAGTACAGTTCAGACAAGTGACGGTAGTGCGTTTAATAATGGACAAACTGTAACAATAAACAGCGTTAACTTACCACCAGCAACATATTATTGGTCAACAACAGCAAGAACATTCAATACTGGTTACAAATCATTGTGTAGTGCGCCATATGTTTGGGGAGGACCTAATGTTACATCATGGGATCCAGCAGCAAACGCAGGTGGTATAACATCAAACAACATTAGTAATAATACAATTACTGGAAGCAAAGTTGCTAGTGCTACTATTACTGGAACTAATGTAGCGTCTAATACAATTAGTAGTAATAACATGACTACAACAGGCGTAACCGCGGGTAGTTATACTAACACAAACATTACAGTTGATAGCAAAGGTCGTATCACATTAGCAGCAAATGGTACCGGTGGCGGCATTGCTGGCATATTACGCCAAACTAATTTTGATATTCCAAATGCAGGCGCAAGTCCTTCTCCCCAGCCACCAATATTAGTTACCAGTAGTTCATTAAGAAATGTTCCAGTTACAATACCTGGCACGGCGGTTGGTTCAAGTTATGTATGGCCATATAAACAAGCAACCGCTTCAACTAGTATAGGATACTCAGACAATAGTACATCAGCATGGAATCCGCCAACCGCATCATTAATTCAAGCCAATGATGGAGATTACGATTGGTACAAATTAATATCAGTTGATGTGTCCACACTTACATTACCCGCAAATACTTTCTTTGTTATTGTGGCAGAATTAGGATTTTATAGCGATACTGCCAACACAGTTTTTCAATTAGTGCCCGGTGCTAAATTTACTACTCGCTCATATGATTTGTTACAAACTGGATATTTAGCAACACACATAATACCAACTGCCGATCAATATCCATATTCAGTAACAGTAACATTAACTACTAGTGCTAGTAGTACAATGAATAATTTATCGTATTACATTAGAAATATGACTGCCGGTAGCAATTTAACTTGCTTCTACGGTTCAATGAGTATTAAACCAAGTACTGAGTAAAAAGAGTATAAATAGATATAAGGAAACAAACATATGAGTTTACTATTAAACGGTTCAAGAACGATGACAATTGCTGGAACACCTATCCAGTGTCTTGAGATATATACAGGTGAGAGTTACACATTGCCATTTAGTTTTTTAGACAATACTGGTAATGCTATTAATTGTAATGGTTGGACATTGAGTACAGCAGCAAAGTTTTATACAGTAGATACAGTTGCGTATCCAGATGAAAACTCAGTAACGCTTGGTAATTTAACATTAAACAGTCCACAACCAAGTACTGGAGCAAACACATATAGTGCTAATCTTACAGCAACATTTACATCAGCAAATACTGGTGTAGGATATATGTATATACCAACTAATTTAACTGGTGGCACAGGTAGTCCAAATGCTACTCCAACGATAACATTAGCAAACACTAGTGCTAATAGTACATTGGTTATTGTTACATTAGGTGTACAAAGAACTGACGCATTAAGTAGTAAAGTAGATTATAACCGTGAGCCAATTGGCTTTATCGTAAGGTATCAATAATGTCTGACATCAACGCAAATATTGTCGTATCACCAATTGATCTAAATGTAGTAGTATCTACAAATTTATTGAGTTTTACGCCGGATGCGATAAACATGAGTATATATGCGGGTGGTTTATCCGCAGTCGCTAGTGGATTAAATGCTAATATTGCTAATGTACATATATACGGTGGAACAAATGGTTATGTATTACAAACTGATGGAGTAGGTAATTTAACATGGACCGCACAAACAGGTGGCGGCGGCGGCAATGGATCACCTGGTGGAAGCAACTCTCAAGTTCAATTTAACAATGCTGGCTCATTTGGAGGCAATAGTGGATTTACTTTTAATTCTACTACTGGTAATTTAAATGTACCTAATAATATTATAGCAACTACTTTAATTGGCAATGTGGCTAACGCTAATTATTCAAATTATTCAGGCACAGCAACAAGCGCAAATACAATAGCGGGTGCTAATGTAACTGGAACCGTTGCTAATGCTACATATGCGATTACAGCAGGAACCGCATATTCAGTAGCGGGTGCTAATGTTACCGGGCAAGTTGCGTATGCTAATATAGCAAATAATGTTGCGGGTTCTAATGTATCAGGACAGGTAGCAAACGCATTAGTATCAGGAACTGTTTATACCGCCGCACAAGCAAACATTACAAGTGTTGGTAATTTAACATCGTTAAATTTAATTGGTACCGGAAGTGTTCAACAAATTCAAGAAAAAATTACTTCTAATGCTACGGCAGCAACTGGAAATATTAATTATGATTTGCTTACTCAAGCCATTTTATATAATACAGCAAATGCTACAGCAGATTTTACATTAAATTTTAGAGGAAATAGTTCAACAACATTAAATTCAATAATGAGTTCTAATCAATCTATGACATGTACTTTTATTAATCCAAATGGCGCTACACCGTATTATCCAACAGTAATTAAAGTAGACGGTAATACTATTACTACCAAATGGCAAGGAAATTTATCATTATTTCCTATAGCATTGGCCGGAAGCACCAGTATATATAATTTTAATATTATTAAAACAGCAGCAAATAGTTTTGTAATATATGCCGCCGGATCCGGGTACACATAATGCCAATAACAGCAAGTTTAGGAGCATTGGCTTATTCTAGAATTGATAGTGGCACTACTGCCAATTGGCAATATTATGCTATTAAAATTAATAATTATTCCCCGGATTCTGTTGTTTTTGATTCTACTAGTAATAATTATTATGTGTCAGCGTCATATTTTACAACAGATGTTCCCCCCATAGCATTTAAAATTAACGACAATTCACAACCAGTAATTAATTGGACATATTCTTATCCAAACGCATCATATAGTGCGTATTCTACTACAACAAATACTCTTTATTATGATAATAATACCGGTATATTATCTTTGTGTGGCGGCCGCCAAGTATTTTCCGATACTACTGTTATTCCAGAAATAGTAAATATTAATCCAACCTCTGGATTAATATATAGTGCTAACGCCATGGTATATGGTAACAGTACTGGAGGATCGTTAATAGGACCAGTAAAAGATTCATCAAATAATTTTTATGTATTAAATGCTAGTACAAGCGGTAGTTATAATACAGCAATATTATCTAAATTAAATAAAATTTCATATGATGGTTCTAATCCTACTGTATCCGCATATTATACAATGAGAGAAGAACTTACGGCTGATACAATGTTTCCAGTTGCGTTATCCATAGATAGTAGTGGTAACCCGTTTGGGTTATATAGTTTTTTTGCTAATCCTACTCCTACTAGACACCAATTTGGCCTTGTAGTTAAATTTAATTCTTCATTGGTTGTGGCAGAAGCCGGAGGTACAAGCGGCACGCCAATTGGATTAGCAATAAATTCATCTAATCAATTAATTGTAACGGCTACTAGACCTGGGTCTAGTAAATCAATAATTTATAAAATTGCTAATAGTGGATTTTCAGGTGGTCCCATATGGGTAAACAATCTTAATAATGCCGCAATAAAGATATCTAAAGTTTGTGTAGATACATCAGATAATATATATTGTTTGGCTTATTCTAGTACTGATACTTATATTTACAAATTTGATACTAGCGGTACTGTTTTATTTGTTAGAAAATTATCTATATCAAGTTCTACTATATCCCCAAAATCAATAAATGTAAAAAACAATATTATGTATATAACAGCAAGTACAGGATCAACTGATGGATTAATTATAAAATTACCAGCAGATGGTACTATACTTGCAGGTGGAAGGTACTTTTTTACCGGTGGATATTCAGGAGTATTAACTTATGCTTCTTCTTCAGAAACAGCACCTGCGACTAGTATTAGTAGTTCTTCCGCAGCATTTTATAGCGTTGATGGAGCACCAACATTTTTATCTAGAAATGTTAACAATACAGCAGTATCTACAACTTCATATATTGCCAATATTTAATTATTACCTAGCATAAATAGAATATATACACGAACAATTGCGAGGCAGCAAGTGTTCGTCAACATGCGAGTTAGCAAAGGAAAAACAATATGGCCAAATTCACACAGGCGACATTAAATCAAGTCGCGGGTTTTGATGCTCAAGTTCTAGCACAGAACCTCATTTACAATCAGAAAGATTTTTGGAACTTCGCATGGTCAACTGGTAACAGCATCAACGGTTGGCAAACAAGTACTACACCAGTAGATTTAACTGGCGCTACTATCAATGCTCAAATTATTCGTAGAGCAATTACAAACTTTAATGATAGCAGAACTGGATATGATTTTCAAATCAATGATTATCCATTAATTCCTCTCATCGCAACAATATCAGCAGCAGACGCAACAAGTGATGAATTTACATGTGCTACCACAGAAGATTTATTTGTAGATCAGCCTGTACAATTCGTAGGAGCAGTTTTTGGTGGAGTAGCAATAAATACAACTTACTATGTTAAAACAATAGTAACTGAAACAACATTCACAATTTCAGCAACACAAGGTGGTTCAACATTTGGTTTAACTACCGCAAGTGGCACAATGAGAATGAATCGTGTCACACCAACTCCAATCGTATTACCCATATCAAATGTTGTTGACGCATCAGGCACATTCACCATGACAATTGACGATGACACATGGGGTTTAATTATAGGTGATCCAGATTTAAACATTAACGCAGTTGAACCAGCATGTTATACGGGTAGAGTTAAGATTAGTTTCCCCGCAGTTGGAACACAACCTGCTTATGATGAAGCAGTATTCTTGTTATTCTTAGTCAATAGTGATGGCGTAGTTAACTATTAATTATGGCTAGTCAAATAAACATAACACCAGGGAGTAGCGTTTCTAATGTTGCTGTAACGCCTGGTACAACAAATATTAATGTCACTAATTCACAGAATGTGTCATCGGTAACTGTACAGGCTAGCAGCAATGTTAATGTTGCTATCAGCAGAACCGTTGTGGGCACAATCGCAAATGTACCAACAGCAAACTACGCTAATTACGCAAACTACAGTAATTTTGCTGGCAACTTAATTGTTCCTGGCAATCAAAACAATGTACATGTAAACTTAGGTAACACTTACATAGATACAAAAACTCAATTAGGTAATGCTTATACGCAAATATATCAGAACCAATTTAATTGGCAAGTATATCCAGAAGATGATACAACAGGACCTTATCCTGCGTGGGCATGGCTAAATTTAGATTTGGCTGGTATTAATAATCCTTATATTATTCTTGAAACTAAACGAGCAGATAATATTAATCCAAGCACTTGGACATTTGATGCTCAAGGTAATATAACATTGCCAAGTAACATTAGTTCAATTAACTATGCTAACGGTCATCCATATGGTGGAGGTGCTACAGGCCCTACTGGTGCTACTGGCAGTACAGGTGTACAAGGTAGCACAGGAGAAACAGGTAGTACTGGACCAGACGGCGCAACAGGCGCAACAGGCATTACTGGAGACACAGGAGCGACAGGTGCTACTGGCGAAATAGGCGCTACTGGTTTAGATGGCGCAACAGGAGCAACAGGTGAAACAGGTGCGACTGGTGAGATAGGTGCTACTGGTGAGATAGGTGCTACAGGCGCTACCGGAGAAACTGGAGCAACAGGTGAAACAGGTGCAACCGGCATTACAGGAGATACTGGTGCTACAGGTAGTACAGGACCACAAGGTGACATTGGCGCAACTGGCGCGACAGGATTAGGTGCTACTGGAGCAACAGGACCACAAGGTGCTACTGGCCCAGCAGCAATAGGCGGAAGCAATACTCAAGTATTATTCAATGATAACAGCACAGCAAATGGTAATGTTAATTTAACATTTAATAAAACTGGCAATATCTTTAATGTTGGCGATAGTAGCAACACATCAAGTAATAATATATACTGGTCTCAATCTGTTGATGGTAATCTTTCAGTAGCAAATGCTAATGTGTTATGGTTAGGCGGATCAACAATTAATACCGCAATGAGTATTAATACTTTCGTTACTGATTCAACTAATGATCCAACATATGGTAAACAAAGAATAGTTAATATACTTACATCACCTGATAGCGTTAATGAAGGATATTTAACGGCTGAAACAACATATTTTGCTCAATCCAGCAATAATAAAAATAATGCTTATTTTTTTACAACAACTATAGTATCAAATCCTATAGGTAATAGTGAAACTGATGTTGCTACAGGAGCAACTTTATATTTTAGAAGTTTTAGTTCTAAAGCAGGTAATTTAGCAAATACAGCCAATACACAACCTTCTGAAATGTATTGGAATCCAGGTGCCGGATTACGATCAACAATGAATTATCCACTGGGCAGTGGTGCTACAACCACATTACTTCGTTTAACTGGATATGGTAAAAGTACTGGTAGCATTAGCAATACAGCAAATGCTACAGCAATATTAATTAGTAGAAATCGTGGGAATGGTCAAATATTTGGTAATGGTATTCAAGCAGTAGTAGCAAATGATTATATAGGTAATATTGAATTTATTGGTTATAGTTCACGAAATGTAACAATTGCCGGAAACGCAACTACTATTGTTGTACAACCTGCAGGTAATAGATGGCCTCGTATTGCGCCAAAAATTGATGGTAGTTTTGTTGCTAACAATGACGCAACACAAGCGGTTCCTGCAGGCATTGAAATTATTACTACAAGTAACACAGCATTACAAACTACAAGTTTTTGGGCAAATGGCAATGTGTCGTTTGCCAGTGGTATTAATGTTCCCGGTATAAGTAACTTACAAAGTAATGTGTATATTGCTAATACAGCAAATACAAAAAGCACTCAATACAGTTTTACACCAGATGGTACGCAAGTTGGATTAACTACAGGAGGAAACACAGCATTAACTATAGTTGATTATGGTGGCCAAGGTAGTAATGTTAATTCATTAAACATAAGTTTTGTTAAAGCAAGAGGTAATAGCGCAAACATATTGCCAGCAGCAAACGCTGACACAATAATGCGTCTTACTAGCCAATACTATAGTGGTAATGGTAATGTTCGTGTATCAAGTATACAAACTCAAGCACCAATCGCAGCAAATAGTTCATTCACTGGAGCAAATACTGTTTGGGCTCCTGGTAGAATTAATTTAATTACTGGTAATCCATATGGTAACGCAAATAGCACTACAACAAGTGCTAGTCAAAACAATACTGTTATTAATGAATATGGTGGCATAACTATCAATCCAGGTGGTCCAAGTAATAGTTATGTAGATCCTCTTACATGGCCTGGTTTCTCAGCAAACAGTTATGGATCAAATAGTGATGGTAGTGGATTTGGTGGTTATTGGGGATTGTGGAGATTTCGCGGAAATCGTGATGCCATTTCAAATGTAATTGATGGTGATAATTTAGGTGCTATTGTTTTTATTGGTAGGGGTGGTTCTAATAATAAACCAGGCGCGTCTATTCTTGCTAACACTAACGCAACATATGGATCAATAAGTACTGGAACTTCTTTACCAAGCGATATTATTATTACGGCATACAGTAATACAACAACATATAGTACAACATTTAAAGGTGATGGTAATGTAAGTTTCCCAGGCAACATATCAGCAACTGGGTTATATGCTACTGGCGTAAGTAATTTAAGCAATGTTGGTAATGTTATAATTACAGGTGGAAGTAGTGGTTACATATTAAGTACTACTGACGGTGGTGGCAATCTTAATTGGATAGCACCAACAACAGGACCAACAGGCGCTACTGGTGCTACAGGCGTAACAGGTAACGATGGAGCAACAGGTGCTACTGGTACAGCAGGATTAGACGGTGCTACAGGTAGTACAGGCCCACAAGGAGACCCTGGCTTAGACGGTGCTACAGGTGCCACTGGCACAGCAGGATTAGACGGAGCGACTGGTGCGACAGGTGTAACAGGTAATGATGGCGCTACAGGTGCGACAGGCGTACAAGGAGATGTTGGTAGTACTGGTGCTACTGGTGAAACA
>SERZ01000758.1_pt1 | contig 20732 bp, 13 predicted proteins | sample 3171461 | NCBI WGS metagenome assembly SERZ01 (sample SAMN06051861, study PRJNA518727) | freshwater metagenome | biome: subpolar coniferous forest; feature: holomictic lake; material: water; isolation source: holomictic Lake 227, 6 m depth | place: Canada: near Kenora, Ontario | collected... | reverse complement strand
TTGAAGAAGCCAAGCCGTTTTGGGGGCCGAAAGCCCCCGCCACCGCCTGATTCCCATGAGCCATCCTCGGCCCCCAAAACCCGCCAAGCTGGTCATCGGACTGTTTGCACAAAAGCAGGAACTGATGGCCGCTGTGGCTGCCAATCTCATGGAAAGCTTCGGACCTATTGACATGATAAGTCCATTGTTTCCCTTTGACTTTACAACATATTATGAAAAGGAAATGGGATATCCCCTGGTTCGGAGAATTTTCGTCTTCAAATCCCTGATTCAGCAAGATGATCTTGCGGACATCAAATTGAGAACCAATGAAATTGAAATGCTGTATAGCGCTGATGGCATGCGGCAGGTCAACATCGACCCCGGATTTCTTCTGATGGAACGGCTGGTGCTGGCAACCGGAAAGAATTTTGCCCATAGAATCTATATCGGCAAATGTATTTATGCTGACCTGACGCTCATATATCAGCAAAACAGCTATCAAACACTTCCCTGGACATACCCGGATTATGCCCATTTATCCATCCGGCATTTTCTCTCCCTTGTCCGCAATAAATATATGGAAGATTTAAAGGAAGTTCTGCAATGATTCTAAGCATGACTGCTTTTTCCAGCACAAAACTGACCGTATCCACCGTTTCCGTCAACTGTGAAATCCGCGCCTGTAACAGCAAATCCCTGGATATTTCGCTTCGAATCACATCCGGGTATTCCTGTCTCGAAGAAAAAATCAAATCCCTGATTTCTGAAATGATCAGCCGTGGACGCCTGGATATCCTGATTCAGATATCAGAAACCGCTGTTTTACCCGCTGCCTTTGAAATTGACGAACCCCGCGCGCTGGCTTATTATAATGTCCTGACCGAGATCAAAGAACGGTTTGCACTGAAGTCTTCCATATCACTGCAGATGATGGTCGGCTCCGGAATCATCAAAGCTTCTGAATCGGAAAAAGACATGGATGCCGCCTGGGCCGCCGTTCAGCCATGCACCCATGCTGCAGTTTGCGAGCTGGCGACCATGCGAAGACAGGAAGGGGAGTATCTGGCAAGCGACATTCGAACCAGGCTTGAAGGCATTGAAAATCAACTGGCCAAAATCGAAAATGAGTCCGATGGCATGGTAGCCTATTACCAGGAGCGTCTGATTCGCCGTATTCAAAAGATCACCCAGGGAATTGTGGACATCGATCCGGGGCGAATGGCTCAGGAGGCGGCATTTCTGGCCGATCGCAGCGACATCTCTGAAGAAATCGTACGCGCCAGAAGCCACATTCTCCAGTTTCGTCAGTTCATGGATGCTCCTGCACCTGCCGGAAGAAAACTGAATTTTCTCCTTCAGGAAATGAATCGGGAATTTAACACAATGGGATCAAAAACCGAAAATACCTCGGTATCCTATTGCGTCGTTGAGGTAAAAACCGAACTTGAAAAAATCCGTGAACAGGTTCAAAATATCGAATAAGGAGGAGACTTGGAACCCAATATCATCAATACCATTGCAAAAATCAATCACATCATGCTGAACATCGGATTTGGAAATGTCGTAGCAGCAAACCGGGTCGTCGCCGTTGTCTCCCCCAACTCCGCTCCAATCAAACGCCTGAAAGACGAAGCCCGGGACGAAAAACGGCTGATTGATATAACACATGGCCGCAAAACACGATCTGTATTGATTACAGACAGTAACCACGTCATCCTTTCCGCCATTCAGACGGAAACCATTTCCCAGCGGCTGTCAACATTAAAGGATGTGGAATAGCAGATAATGAACCCAGTTGATGCAATTTTGGAAAGCGACCACTCAGGCGCAGGTTGCCTGTTTATTCTTTCCGCGCCATCTGGCGCCGGAAAAACCACCCTTTGCCAGGCAATCTGCCGGCATTTTCCGGACATGTTGTATTCCATCTCCCATACCACCCGCCCGCCAAGATGTGGAGAAACCCAGGGAACCGATTATCATTTTATTACCAAGGACGAATTCATTCATCAGATTGAATCCGGCGAATGGGCGGAATGGGCCGAAGTTCACGGAAATTATTACGGCACATCCGCAAACTTTCTGAATCAGGGGATAGAGGCTGGAAAGGATATTCTGCTGGATATTGATGTTCAGGGAATGAAAAAAATTCTGAACCGATATCCTTCCAGCATCACCGTCTTTATCCAGCCACCGTCCCTGGAAACTCTCAGAGAACGCTTGGAATCAAGAGGCGCCGACAAACCGGATATCATCGAGACCCGAATGATAAATGCGACAAAGGAAATGGCTGAGGCCCATCGATACCGCCATATCATTGTCAACAACGATCTGGAACTTGCAACCCGGGAACTGATACTGCTGATCAACTCTTACCGGCAGAATCGCCCCCTAACCAATAATTCATAATTCATAATAGCCGCCATGAAAACCGAAATTCTTTACGGCATCCATCCGGTGCTGGAAGCTCTGAAAGCTGGCAGAAGAACCTGTCTTGAGATATATATCACTACGGACAGAACACCCTATCGTCTATCCGAAGTTACTGAGGCTGCAAAAACGCTGAAACTTCCGGTCAAATCTCTTTCTTCTGCACAGTTGTCCATCCTTTCGGGCACGGAAGCCCATCAGGGCATTGGCGCAAAAGTCAGTGAATATCCGCTGGTGGAGCTGGAATCCCTTACCGAGGCTTCTGCTGAAAGCAAATCGCCCTGTTTTCTGCTGCTTTTGGATGGCATTGTGGATCCGCAAAACCTGGGCGCGCTGGTTCGAACCGCCCTTTGCGCCGGTGTCGATGGCATTCTCTTTCCCAGGGACCGGTCTGCTTCTCCCCTGCCCTCTGTTTCCAAGTCATCGGCAGGCGCCATGGAACATATTAAAATGGCCGTGGTCACCAATCTGTCAGCGACCATTCAGGAGCTAAAACATTCAGGATTGTGGATTGCCGGTCTGGATAGGTCAGCCGAGCAATCCATCTACGATATGGATTTGACCGGACCCATCGCTATTGTGATTGGCGGAGAAGAAAAAGGCATTCGCCCGCTTGTCAAAAAGCAGTGCGATTTTCTGGTTTCGATCCCTCAAACGACCGGCTTCAACTCCCTGAACGCATCGGTCGCCGGGGCGGTGGTCATGTATGAAGCCGTGCGACAGCGACGTTAAATCACTGACTTAAAATAAGGAATATGCAAAATGGAGAAGACAGTTCATTGCAAATGTAAATCAGGTTGTAACAATAAGCGCTGTGTTTGCCTTCGATATAATGAGTCCTGCGACGAATCTTGCGAATGCTCCAATTGTAAAAATCCGCTTAATGGAATCGATATAGAAAAGCTTTCAATTTGTACGATTCAAAATATTAAAAAATTTAAAGCGCTTTCAAAGGATCAGTTGAAAGCAAAATATGAGCTTCCATGTGGTTGTGAAGAAGTGGCGTTAAAAGATATGCTTAACGATTACAGTTGTTCAAAATGCGATGAAGTATATTGGTATTCATTTTGCTGGAATGACGTTGTCCAAGACAGTTGCACCTGGCATTGTGAAATATGCGGCGTCTGCAGGGATTGGCGGGAGTGGCATTGTGAAATTTGCAATAAGTGTACTTATGGCGTGTCACTTCCTTGTGAACACTGTGAGGATAGCGATTGAGGGTATTGAGACAAGATCAAAAAAAGGGTATCCTTCATTTATCGCTTTACACCTTCGTCATTCACGAATGCTATAGGCGGGGAGTATGTTGTAATGACAAGGGAACAACGTCTATGATCAGATGGAAAAAGTGTCAACTACTTTTGAGGTAATATGAAAGGTACCACATTCATGATATGTCAGATATACAGCGACCAATTCAGCGACATTTGAAAGGTTGTGACATCAATATGCTTAATTTGCTTGAAAACGTAGATGCCGTTCGCAAAGAAATTGGGCGGAACATAAGCCAGAAGCGAAAATCCGAGATGGGGCAGTTTATGACACCTTCGACGGTTGCCCGTTTTATGGTGTCCTTCTTCTCAAGTTCAAACCTACATACAGTGCGGCTTTTGGATGCAGGCGCAGGTATAGGTTCATTATCAGGGGCTTTTTTGGATTCCATCGCTGCTGGAAACTTAGCCTCTCAGCATGTTGAGGTTGTGGCTTACGAGATTGACGACAAGCTGCGGAATCATCTATCCCGAACACTGGAGGAGTATCAGGGTAAGCTCAATCTGGATGTCTCTGTATTATCGGGAGATTTTATCGAAGAGGCTGTAAAGGCTGCTGACAACTCCAGCGCCGAACAGTTTATTAGACAATATGCTTGCCTGCTTCACCATGATAGCGGCCATTGTGGGTTATGGTTGGGTAGGATATCGGCTGGTTGAGCAACCCATATTGCAAGTCTCACATCGTTTGCGTACGCACTGGTTTGAAAATGCTCGCCGCAATAGTCACCTATAATCATGGATTATTTAAATGTGTGGAATAACAGGATTTATAACCAATGACCAGTTTGAATCATTCAGCCGGTCGCTGCCTGTGGCAACGGCATCCCTGGCGCATCGGGGGCCGGATGATTCCGGTATTTATGTGGACTCATTCGCGGGTGTGGGACTGGGCCATCGCAGGCTGTCCATTCTGGATTTATCACCTTTAGGCCATCAGCCTATGATCAGCGATGACGACATGGTTAGAATCGTCTTCAATGGCGAGGTTTACAATTTCAAGGTGCTTCGAAAAGAACTTGAGAATGCAGGGCATCAATTCAGGAGCGATTCGGACACCGAAGTGGTTCTGAAAGCTTATCTGGAATGGGGAACGGAATGTCTTAGGCGTTTTATCGGCATGTTTGCTCTTGCTATATGGGATGGCCGCAGCCGGCAGTTGTTCCTGGCCAGAGATCAACAGGGGATAAAACCTCTTTACTATTATCATCACGGCGGAAACCTGATTTTTGCATCCGAACTGAAGGGGATACTGGCATTCAAGGGAGTTGCCAAAATCCTGGATACAGAAGCTATACCGCTTTTTTTGCATTATCAATATATACCTTCTCCGCGCACCATTTATCAGCATATTTTCAAACTGCTTCCTGGGCATTTTCTGATCTGTGATTCCGAAACCTTCCGCATCCACCCCTGGGCTGAAACTCCAAATGTGTCAAGCAAGCGGTCATCCCTATTGGGGATGTCTGGCAGTGAATCGGCATGTATAGATCAGCTTCAGGAAATTCTGACCCAAGCGGTTTCAGACCAGATTGTCAGCGACGTTCCGATTGGCGCCCTTTTAAGCGGCGGCATTGATTCCTCGCTGGTTGCCGCCATCATGCAGCAGGTCAGCTCCCGTCCTGTCCGAACCTTCAGCATCGGGTTCATGGAATCCAAATTCAATGAGGCGCCTTGGGCCGCCAAGATTGCGGCCTGCTTGGGAACTTCCCACACCGAACTCTATGTGACTTCCAAGGATGCACTTTCGGTGATTCCCCGACTCCCGGAGATTTATGATGAGCCTTTTGCCGATGCTTCGGCGATACCATCCTTTCTGGTCAGCCAGTTGACCCGTTCCCATGTAACTGTGGCGCTTTCCGGGGATGGCGGGGATGAACAGTTCTGCGGATATACACGGTACTGGGCGACTCAGACCATGTCCTCCGGTTTTCAGAGATTGCCTGGACCCTTAAGAATCTGGCTTTACAAATGTCTTTCGCTGATACCAACCCCCTTTGTTGAGACTCTTTACAACAGGCTTCAGCCCGTTCTGCTCCCGGCGTTCAGGTCTGCCAATTTTCCGGATAAATGGCAAAAACTGATTGCCCAGATGAGCCATACGGATTTACAATCCCTTTACCGGGTTTCGGTGTGCCTCTGGGATATGGACAGAGTTAAACAGTTAACCGGCTGTTTTCCGGAATCATCCCGGTTTGAGCAGGTTTTTGATCAGACAACGGACTGGCCGACCCTGTCAAGACTCATGCGGGTGGATCAGCAGACTTACCTCACCGATGCCATGCTGGTCAAGGTGGATCGAGCCAGCATGGCGGCCGGCCTTGAAATCCGCGTACCGCTTCTGGATCAACGGGTAGTCGAATACGCATCGCGAATCCCTGAAGAGTTTCTTTTTCAAAAAGGCCAGGGCAAGCATATTCTTCGCAGACTGCTGTCGCGCTACATTCCAGCAGCTCTTTTTGAAAGGCCCAAGATGGGATTCGCAATTCCCGTCTCCCGATGGCTTCGAGGAGAATTGGAGCCTATGCTTCTGGATTATCTTGCCGAAGAGCGACTGAAGCGGGAAGGCATTTTTGATGCCTCTGTAGTTGCTGCAATGGTTTCAGATCATCTATCAGGCCGAGCGAACCATCCGCACCGGCTCTGGGCCTTGCTGATGTGGGAAATGTGGAGGGAAAAATGGCTTTGAACGTGAATCAGAAATCCATCTGGGGATGGTCCATGTATGACTGGGCCAATTCGTCGTTTGCACCTTAAACTCGACTCATTTTTGTCTTGACACATGGGTACACTGCATTATTATGGTTTCCATATCGAAATATCCATATCTACTATAGGGGGTTTATATGTTCAAATTCGTTTCAACAGCGATTCTGTGTCACTGTTTAATGGTCATACATTTTTGCGTACCGGGCATAACCATCGCAGCGACAACGCTGGATACAGATTTTAAACCGGTCCTGTCCACCACGGGAACGGTCACAGGGATTGCGCCCCTGCCAAATGGGCAGGTGGTTGTTATTGGTGACTTCACATCTATCAACGGCGTTGCGTGCACGAAAATCGCCAGGCTGAACGCTGATGGATCGGTTGATTCAACCTTCCAGATGTCTGCTGATATCCTGACAAACAGGATCGACGCCGTTGCCGCCCAGCCGGATGGAAAGATTATTATCGGTGGCCAACTGACGAACTATGGAGAAACCGCATCCAGGAATTATCTTTTCCGTTTGAACATAAACGGTTCATGGGACACATCCCTCAACGCCGGCGGTTATATCTTCGAAACGCAAGAGACATATGGCATCAACGGGCTGGTAAAATCAATCAACGTGGATACCAATGGCAAGATCCTCATCGGGGGCGAATTTACAGTTCCCACGAACCACATCGCCCGGCTCAATGAAGACGGCACGGCGGATACGGCTTTTATCCCAGGGACTGGAGCGAACGATACCGTCACCCATATCGCCAGGCAGTCTAACGGCATCATCATCGGCGGATCCTTCAGCTCTCTGAACGGAACCGCCAAGGCCAAGCTCGCGCGCCTGGGCATAAACGGAGCGTTGGATGCAACCGCATTCGGCACCGGACTGTACGGTGGAAACCTGCTTGCTCTGGCAGTTCAATCCGACGACAGAATTCTGATTGGCGGCACCTTTACGGTGCTTGACGACGTATCTGTCCCCAAGCTGGTCCGTTTGACTGCTGCCGGAGCGCTGGACAACAGTTTCACCCAACTGGTGCCTACACCACAAGGCGGAAGCATCCAGGCCGCGAACTATTTTGATGCAATTACCAGCATCCTGTCTCTGCTGGACAAGATCATTGTGGGGGGATGGAATCCGGTCATGTATTTCGGCGGCACACCGACGGATCATAACGCCCAGATATTTATTCTGCAGGCCAGCGACGGTGCGTTTGTGAGCTATATTCCTTTCAAGGGAAAACCAACTGATGTCTGGGCACTTTCAAAGCGAAGTGACGGCCTTGCTATAGCCGGCGGCAGTTTCACCCAACTGGATGACGGTACCGATGCGAACTATCCCGGTCTCTGTCTTCTGACTGGGCCTTATTTTCAGCCGAATGCGGCATTCAAACCGATTGTTGGCGGCCAGGGTGACGTTAGTTCTCTGGCAATGCAGTCCGACGGAAAGATCATTGCCGCTGGAAATTTTTACCTTGTTGATGGCATCGCAAAAAACGGCCTGGCCCGCATCGTCGCCAACGGCACACTGGATGCAACCCTGTCGGGGCCTGCCACGGCAGGTGGCACGGTTACCGGCGTTCTGGTGAGAGATGACGGGAAGCTCGTCGTGGGCGGCTCGTTCTACACAGGGCAGGATTATAAGGATGTGGCCCTGCTCAGCTCAACCGGATCTGTTGAAACCAGTGCATATGTGGGGGGGGTAAGCGAGCTGTCCTGGTATCCGGAATACAAAGTACTCGCCGTCACACGTTTTTCTCCGGGAATCCGGCGGATGAACGCAGATTTGACACTTGAAGATTTATCCACCTTCAATCCGGGTAGCGGGATATCCAACTTTCAGCAGCCTGATTTGGAATTCGACCGCGCCAACGCCGTCGCGGTCCAGAAGGACGGCAAGATCCTCTTAGGAGGTTCTTTTTTCAGCTTCAACAATGTTACACGTCAGAACATTGTCCGCCTGAATGTGGACGGATCCCTGGATACGGAGTTTTCTTCACCCGCCTTCTCCGTCTACAATCGGAGTGAGATTTTCTCCATCGCCCTTCAGCCTGACGGGAAAATACTCCTGGTTGGGCGTTTCTCCACGGTCGGCGGCATTTTATCCCCAACAATTGTCCGTTTGAACCCTGAAGGCACGGTTGATGCCACATTTCACAACACTTTTATGGATCAGGGTTCTTCGGCCTACAAAGTTTATGTTCAGGAGGACGGGAAGATTCTTGTCGGGGGCAGCATCCAGATTATTGACGGCAATAACATCTACAATAATCTTGTCAGACTCAACCCGGATGGTACCCGTGACACCTCTTTCAACTACTCGACCACCGGTACTGTCAGGTGCATCCTTGCATCTCCAGCCCTGGAAGGGGGCGGGCAGATACTTGCAGGCGGATCAATTGAGGCCGTGGATGGGTATTCCCGGTTTGGACTGGCTCGCTTTAAAACTGCTTTGACAACACTCTCCGGTGATGTCAACCATGATGATGTGGTTGATCTGGTTGACGCAGTGCTGGTGCTTCAAGTTTTGACCGGCCAAACGCCTGCAGAACAGGTGTATGTAGATGCGAATATCAATGGGGACGGCCGCCTTGGTTTGGCGGAAGCCATTTATGCTATGCAGAAGGCAGCTGGGTTGCAGTAACGATGGCAAGGATGAGGATACAATAGCAGCACTGTGAAAAGTTATGTATTGTTATCCCATTCTTGACTGTGAACCCACCTTCCTGATTTTGGTGGACCCACCCCAAAGTTGCATGTTTTTATTAAATGACGAAAAAAATCCGGAATTAGCTGTCCATAACGCCTTGAGTTGCCGAGATGGACATGGTCGAAACGGTTGACAATTCTGGCACGATGACGAATGTCGGTGATCCCGGCAAGCCATTTGTCAAAAAATTATTGGTGGTTTCAATTTCATATCTCACGGCTGGATTGTCGCGCAAAAGCGACAAATTGTCAAGTCCATGATAGTTTTCTACTGTGACATTCTGGAGGATTCCAGCGACCTTGAGTCCCTGGCAGCCCTGTCCCTGGTTCCAAAATCAAATAAGGCGACACCGTTGGCGGCATTGGCTGAATGATCTCAATCCGGTGCCTGAATGTAGATGCAAGACAATATCTTCATTTGATTTTTATATCTGTTCAGGTATAACGTATTCATGATGAATCATGAACGACTTAAAGTCGCGGAAAAACTTTCACAGGAGATGCGAAATGAATAACCCAATGATTGATGGCGTCGAGATTGAGATGAGTTCCGGCAATGTCTTTGTCGATATTGGCTTGCCTGACGCGGATAAACTGAAAATCAAGTCGGGGCTCATGCTTGAAATCACCAGGGCTGTGCGCAATCTCGGATTGTCGCAAGAAGAAGCTGGCCACCGTATGGGGTTGCCTCAATCCAAACTATCCGGACTATTCCATGGTGATTTTTCCAACGTATCAGAGCGCAAATTGATGGATTGTTTGAACCGTATTCTAAAATGTAATAAGGTGATAATAGGTGAAAGATACAACAAGGGATCGAAAATCCTTCACGGTGTTTCGTGCTGTAACACCTCATGCCATTCAGCAAGCTTGGTGGCGTAGAATCTGGTCATGTGGCGTTCCGAATACATGAATCTTGTGCCGTTTGATGTCTCGGTGAATTTGAGGTCGTTGTATTCGCTTTTCGAACCCAGGCAGTCAAGCAATTCCTTAAGCTCATCGTACCCGATTGAATAAGGCTTCTTCGTGAAGATATCCACCCTTGTGGGCCTCGGGTACTTTTGCGACTCATATCTCACTGTCTCGGCAATAAGCTCCAAAAGATTTTTATTCTTTAGCCCCAAGAGTATCTCCATATACCTGTCGGTCATCTCGCTGACGGAATAAAGGTATTCCACGCCGTTCCCATCAGTTACGCTCTTGAGATCAGTGAATTCCGGGTAATTCGGCAATCTGGCCAGAAGCGGCCCCACTTCATCAGCTCCAATCCCCATCACATCTTTCAGGGACTCTTTTTCCACAAGATTGCCTTTTTGAGACTCCTTTCTGATGAGTCTCACGACTTCCTTAAGCTTCACCATCTCTTCATAAACAGTCGATTCACTTTCTTCCATAGCGCAACCTCACGATACCAGAAGGTTAAGGCTCTCGGTAGCCGTAAGAGTCGAAGGCTGTTCGCCAGCGCGTCCTAACTTTTTCACGGCTTGCATCATCCAGTTGGAATTTGTTCTTTCTATAGCCTTTTATTGTTTCCAGATATTGAGATGTCCGAGTGCTGAACCGATCAAACCCTGGCAATTTGAGACTGTCGTAAATACTTTCAAGACTCTGCAAAGGATATCTTTCCAGATCCTCATACTTAAGTTCGTGAAGCTCACCCGCTGGAATCAGATGCCTGTCCCGTTCAAAAAGGAGGAAAAGTTCCATGTACCAGGATAAAATGATCTCATCAATCGTATCCCGATCAGGTATCTGCAGGTGGCTGTGCGCAAAGGTACTCATCCAGAGGTGTCTTGTGGACAGATAGACATCGTAGGGGTTCCTGATGATATGTATGAATTGTGCACCAGGGAACAGTGTTAGCAACATTGGTATCCTGCCCGTATGTGGCGGCGATTTCAACAGGATGCGTTTCGGATGCTTCCAAAGGCTGAGCTTTTTGATGTAACAGGTCATAGCATTCTTCCAGCTCTCCAGTGCATCGGGCTGCAACGACTGAGGATCAAAGGCAATAGCACCCGCTTCTTCCGTCATGGGGAATAGTATCCGCATGTAGGGCGATATGCCGCATAGGGCGGCAATAGCGAACTCATCCTCGTGCGGCGTTGATGCCCGAAGCGCCACATTGTCCATAGGTCGCTTGTTAGGAACCAGCCAATCGAATATCCTGCAGCCCTCCTCTTGACTGTAACAATAGTGGTGTGGAAATATCGCCTGATAGGTGCTGGGAAAATCGAAATTCTCATCCTGACTCATCAGATGGTGCAAATGTGTTGTGCCGCTTCGCATGTGCCCAAGGATGAAAAGAGGGGGTTTAACGATACATGCCTCTTCAATACTTGATCCGTGACAGGGCTTTTCATATCGCGAAAGGATCGAATTCAAAGCTCCCATGAATAGCAGAAATACAAGGCGCCCTGAGCATTTACGATCCACCCTGAAGCGGTTTCTTCTCAAAACGCGCATCAGCGTGCCAAACCGCATTCCGGGAATAATCTGTAACGGCGCACGCCATCTGTTTTCTTTTTCGACAGTTCTATTCAAACGGCCCCCGCTTGTAAAACCAGCCCATGCTGATATTTTTCACTGTCATGATTACTTCGCCATCCTTGGCTACCGCCCGGGCATCCCAGGTGATCCCTTCATCATCCTGCTCTCTCATGCGAGCTTCAATGGTAACTTCTTCTCCAACCAAACACCTGCGCCAGAACAGCATCTGACCGATGCGTAACGGGATCACAGACCGCTGTTCCGCCTGATCTCTCATAATGATATGAAAGTTCACCATCTGAAGAAGAGCTTCCAAAAGATATGGAGAATACTGGTAGTTTGTTTCTCTCGGCGATTTGAAGTCTATCCCGGCGCGATAAACCATGCGGCCTCTGATTGCTCTCGGAGCGGAGCCGTCCATGGTTTCTATCACACGATACCTGTTTTTCATATCACTTCGTTCTGCGTACAACCTGATCACTTCCTTGTGATCTATGGCCCTGGTATCCAGTTCTTCCATTTTGACGGGAAAATCGGCCAGATCATCGTCGGCCTGTGACATTGCCCCGAGTAGAACAAGGGCCTTGTATCCCAGATTCATAAGCTCAACAGGTCTGCCAGACGGCGAAATTCCTTTTGCTGAAAGGGATACCTCGCACACCACTTCATTGGCTTTCCACGATAGTGTCCTGCAATGAATCCGCGCATATCGAGTCATACCGGGGGGGCATACGATCATGTCCAAAAACTGCGCATCTTTAACCCCTGTAACTTTCAGAGTCGGATGCATAATCCTGCACGCTTCCATGAAACATTCGAGCGCCATGATTGCGGAAACGAGCGGATGTTTCATGAACTTGAACGGCTTGTGATCCGAAATCCATAGATCGTTCTCCGTATTGAAAGCCCTCTCGGCGGTAAATTCGGAAGTTTGGAGGTTCAAATTCGAGATGCTGTCAATAAGCGGAAATGTATTACCGTCATAAAGCATCCCGTTAGACTCAATGCCGCTGTCGCATCTTGCATCATCAATCAATAGATCGTTCTCCGGAGCCTTGAGGCACACTGACTTTATATCGGGAAGTGAGCGCATAAAGAGTACCCAGACATCCTCCGGCGGCCCCAGGAATAGCTCCTGCAAAAACAGGTGTGAGAGCTCATCGACATGGATGTATGCCGCATTCATGAACTTCATGATGTCTTTGATTTCCGGGTTCTCCGCCATTCCGGCACCTTCAATCGGGGGCAGCATGAATGCCTTGAAGATAATCCCGCTATGGATGCCGTTTAAATGAGACATCAGGGCGCTCATTGCCCTGTTGGCGCAAGAGTAGTTAAACTGGCCCGGATTGCCTTGAATACAGGCAACGGAGGAAAGGCAAGTAAAGAACTTCAGGGATCCGCATGTTTCCTGAAAGAGGCGCCATGCCCCTGTCAGCTTTACTTTCACAACTGCGGAAAAGTCTTCGGCTGTCATGTTTTTAATGAGATTGTCGCGCAATATGCCTGCGCCATGGACGATGCCGGTAATATTGCCTAACCGTTCCTGAATCGTGTTTACGAGCGAAGAAACGCTTTCCGGGTCGGTCACATCTCCGGAGAAATACTCGGCTTCAATCCCGGCGTCTTTCAGTTTCTTGATTGCACTGATGATTTCCAAGGCTCTTGGGGCGACCTGTTGATCTTCCGATTCTGCGTGATTCGGATACGGGGCAAGCGGGGTGCGTCCCACAAAAGCCGCCTTACATCTGTATGGAACGAGACCTTGCGCCAGATAGGGCATCACTCCCGAACATCCTCCGGAGAAGAGTATCACATCATCCTCCCCGAGTTTAAGATGATGCTCCTCACTGAATAAAAGTGGCGCAGCATTCCCGGCAAGGGTTAGAGTTGCTGGAACCTGAGCGCCTTCAAATATGGTCTCGGTATATTTTTGGCTTCGATCAAGGGTGCCTCTGATGACATCTCTTATATTCGCATCTCCGTTTACCCGCACAGTCCGAAAGAGAACGCTGGAAGCCTCATGGGCGGCGCTGAGAAAACCGCCCAGCAGGCCTTCCGCAAGCAACCGCGCGATCCCCAATGGTTTGTCCGAGCTATTGACAAGAATCACAAACTTTTTGGCTGGAGACTCAAGAAACGTTTTGAGCAATGCAAAGAATCCCTCCAGCACCGGGGAAACGTTATCCACGGAACTGAGGCGGATTTCGGCGGCGTTGTCGAGGATGATGGCGATACCCGCCAATGATTCGATGTTGTGCATAGTCCTGGCGGATAGGCTTGCGCCTTCAGGGATTCGTAGATCGAATTCAGCGTTTTTTGCATTCCGGCTCTCTTCAAGGAAACTCATTGGGAAGATGTTGCAACCGTAGTCCCGTCGAAACACATCGCCCACTCGCTTGCTAATATCTGTGCCGCTTCCGGAGGACAGCACCAAGACGGAATCCAGCGGCGAGAGTTCCACTGGCTCTATAGCCGTACTCTCTACAGCGATTTCTTTAAATACAACTCGCTTGATGGGCGGTTTTTCACCCGTTTCATCGAGCTGAGAAGTTGTCTCTCCCCCAGGAAAAATTCGACTTCTTTTCGAAGTATCATTTCCTGATTTCTCCCGCGCCATGATTCTGGAAATGCGATTCGAAACATCCCGGACCGTGCGAACATCAATGAAATCCTGAAATTCCATTCTTATTCCGAAACGGCCTTCCAGAGCGACCAGGATTACCGGAAGGCGGCTGGAACGAATGGAAAGATCCTCGCGTAAGTCCATATCAGGCTCTATCTCTTCCCGATCATAGCCCGTGACTTCCATTATTATACGGATCACTGCCTCAGTGATGTCTTCGATGCCGCCATCTCCAAGTTCGGTTATGGTTGCCTCTTTAGGAGGGGATGGGGCAGCCATCGTTTGCACTGGAAGATCGCTCGCGCCTTCTTTTTGATCAGAAGGATCGGACACCGCCGTACTGGCATTCCCCGATGGAAACATACAGTTCAAGGCTGTTTCAAGGCTTTGCTCCGTAAATGCCGGATCGTACTCGACCCGGATAGCTGATAGAATACCTGGTTTCAAAAACCTGCCGAAGCTTTGCAGTACGAAGGAATTGATCTGTTTTTGAATGATAGCTTCCAGTGGCTCGGAATGTCCAGGCACCGGCTCGGCGTTAGTTGCGGCGATTCTATCCTTTGTCGGTTTACCTGGTTTTTCCGCTTGCCGGAACGATATTGACCGTACAGGCTTCTGAATGGTCAGATTACCGCGTACATAGAGCTGTGCGAGCGCGGTTTTGAACACGAGAGCTTCGGCGGAAGGCAAACACGTCGTAATGCATTCGGCTTCTTCGATACAATCGGTAATTAAATTGCTCAGAACTTCCCGCGGACCAACTTCCACAAAGAGGCGAATGCCGAAATCATTCCACAGTGTTTGCACATTGGACATCCATTGGACCGGGGATTCCAGATGCGCCATGACAATGCGCTTGATTTCTCCGGGATCGTCGGGGAACAATTTCATGGTCGTGTTGGAAACAACGGGGATTTTGGGCGCATGAAACTCAATCGCTGCTATGAACGTAGCCAGTTCGTCATGAATGCATCGCATAATGGGCGAGTGAAAGGCCATGCTAACCGGCAGAAGAGTGCTGCGATATCCGTTGCTCTTGAGCGCTACGCCCAGTAGTTTGACCTCTTCGGTGTTTCCGCCTACCACAAATTGGCTGGGCGAGTTGATATTGGTAAGATAAACATCTCGCCTTTTGGCCATAAAATCCCGGATCACATTTGCCGGGGCATCCACAGCTATCATGGCGCCAGGATCCAGGTTCATCGCGCATGCTTTGTCCATGCACACGGCCCTCATATTGACAATTCTGAAACCGTCTTCAAACGAGTAAACCCCGGCCAGGCAAAGTGCTGTCAGTTCTCCCAGACTGTGCCCCGCCAGAGCGGCAGGACGTACTCCCAGAGACCACAGATACTGCACCATGGCATATTCCATGGTAAACAGAGCCGGTTGTTGCCACCGGGTCTTCTGAGCATCTTCCTCACGGTTGTGGAAAATTGAATGCAGCAGGTCGAATTCAGCAACAGAAGCGGCCCGGTCCATCCATTCTTTTATGATGGGAAATGACCGATACAGTTCGTAGCTCATTCCAGCATAATGGGAGCCTTGCCCAGGAAAGACAAAAGCAAGCTTGGGAGCCGGCTTATCCAGCGCTAAATGAATTCCTTGACGGGCGAGAGACTTTAGCCGTTTAGCCGTTACCGGCCCTACGTTTCCCAGGGATTCAGCCTCCATAGCCAGCTTGAGAGCAGACTCTTCTGATTCCGCCTGGACGGCCAGCCTGTATGGCTGTTTGCCGATATCAGTTCTGAAAAGATAAATGCCTTCTGGCAAAGCTGTCGGCATTGGCTCATGCCGGGCTTCGGGTTGTATTGGGGCCACAAGAACCGAATCCTCCCCTTCGATTGATTGTTCAAGCTGCACAACATAATTGGAGCCGCCGAAGCCGAAGGCATTCACCTGCATACGCCGCAGGCTCCCATCTTCGCGCGTCCATGTTTCCGGCTCGGAAAGAATAGCCAGACCGGAGCCATCAATCCCGATTTCCGGATCGAGATTTCTGCAATTGAGAGTCAGCGGAAATATCCCAGCATTCATCGCCATCACTCCACGGATCAGACTGTTGATGCCGGAAGCACCCAGAGTATGACCAATTTGCGATTTAAAAGATGTGAGTACGGTCTTGCCATTGGATTGGAAGAAAGACTTCAGCGCCTGCACCTCTTCAATATCACCCTGCCGTGTAGCAGTTGCGTGGCATTCAACAAGGTCGATACTTTCGGGGCCATAGGGTATATCCATGAGGGAAGCCCTGATGGCGATTTTCTGAGTGATGCGGGAAGATTCCACCATGCCAAGATGGTTATTGCTGGCGCCCATGGACGTAATGTAAGCGTGAATCCTGGCTCCTCGCTTTCGAGCGATGGATTCACGCTCAATCACGATCATGCCTCCCCCTTCGCCGAGCACCATGCCATCACGATCTGAATCAAAGGGTCTGCTGACTTGATGTGGAGGTTTCTCCACACCGGATATACCCGCCAATGCGCCTAAAGCGGAAAATTCAAGGAAATGCAATGGTGTGAGGAATTCTTCCGCACCACCTACAATCGCAGCGTCGATCACGCCGTTTCGTATCATCTGATAGGCGCTATACATTGCTACAAGCGAAGTCGCACATGCAGCCGAAACCGAAAAGCTCGGCCCCATAAATCCATATTTATTGCAAATGAATCCGCCTGCCGAGCAATTTAATCGTCCCAAAAGAGTAGTATCGTCAATTGCTATACGGCCCGCCTTGATTTCTTCCTCCACTGCGGCTTGAAGCTCCGGAGAAAGATGTATCACACGATTTACCGCTCCCATGATCTCGTTCATGGAGGCGCGGATAATGACATCCTGCAAAGTGGCGGCGGCTTCCCCGGAATTTTGGGAAATTAGCACGGCAATGCGTTCACGCGGGATATCAGTCTCAAGAAGTCCGGATTCCTGAATGGCTTTGGATGCAAGCCAAAGGGTAAGCCTGGTGGAATCGGTCATGGTGCGAAAATCTTGAGGCGGCGCGTCGATATCTTTGCGTTTGACATCTATGTTCTGGAAGGCTCCGAATTTGCAGTAGGTTTTTTCCGGAGTTCCCGGCCTTGGATGGTAAAAGAGCGCGTGGTTCCATTTATCCGAAGGTACATATCTGATGCCGCTCTCCATATTCAGACTGGCTGCCCACACGGCTTGCGGGCTGTTGCCGAGGGAATTGACGACGCTCATACCCGTAATGGCGATGCGCTCGCTCCTGTTGTTTCGTCTGGCGGTCATGGCGACTTTCGTGCAGATTTGGTCGCTATAATCCTGCTTCGCCTCTTGAGAGAGAGGACCCGTAAAGGGTAGGCCGGCGGCGAGAGGGCCTTCCGCCAATTCTTTATGCAGCTCTTCAGCAGACTTTACGCTCTTGATAGTTCCGGCAACCGCACCGCTCATGAATTGACCCTGCTCAATACATGTTGCATCGTTAAGAATGGAGCCATCCAGGCGATTGATGCCCCGAGCCGCGATGCGGAGACTGCCTGCGCTAAGGGCTTCTATTTTGCTACGAAACAAAGTTTCGTCCAATTTTTGAGAAACAAAATCCCGTTCGAGCGAACAAATCGTCTCAATTGTTCGTGTTTTGAGAGATCGGACCCTCAGCCCGGTAGCTTCACCCGTAATGATGGTCGAGCCAGGTTCAGATTCGAGAATCATCTTTTGATAGAGCTGGCTAAGAGAGCCTGTTTCGATGACGTCCGAAACTGCAAGGTATGCAGTCCCCATCTGGATCGCTTCCGCGCCGAGCATGGCAGCCATAAAAGCTGTTTCGCGGTTGCAAACGCCGCCGGCAAGTATGATCCTTCGGCCTTCAAACAAGGCAGGATTCCGTATCTTCAAATCCAGGATCACCTGCGCCCATGTAAGCGTTGAGTAATGTCCCACATGACCGCCTGCTTCACAGCCTTCACAAATAACAAGGCGGACTCCCTCTTCAAAAGCGAGCCGCATGAGTTCTTCATTGGGAGCGATGTAGATGGTTTCTATACCGGAAGATATGAGACTGGCTGCATGGGAAGGCTCACCCGCCGCGATAACCGCAAAACGCGGCCTTGTGCGTTTGATCCATGCCAGTTGCACTTCCCGAAACGGATTCTCGTTCAGGGTGATGATGTTTACAGCGTAGGGGAAATCACCCATTATCCGGGACAGATTTCCGAGTCTCTTCTCAAGATCGTCTTCATCCATCATTCCCAAGGCTATCGTGGCTAACCCGCCCGCTTCGGCAATGCGCTTTGCAAAGTCCGGATTGTCGGTAATCCAGGTCATAGCTCCTTGAATAAAGGGATAACGCACACCCATTTCCCGGGCCACCTGACTGCTTGTGAATGCACTAATGGCTTTGGGTGCATCCGCAAGATGCTTGTCAATTTGTTTTATAAATCCGGCAATAGCGGTTTCGGTCCCGGCGCCATATCGGTTTACGAAGGATGATGCAAAAGAAGCCTCAATTCCCATGGCGACAAGCTCGTCACGACCGAACGCGCCACGATTGGGCGGCGTCAACCGGCGCTGGATACTTTTGCAGAATTCCCTCTGTTTTGCATCCGTGATTTCAAAGTCGCACAGCGAACTTGCATAGTCTTTCAGTTCCTTAACAGCCCTGGAATTGCCCTTGTTGAACAGACGGCATGGTGTCCCAAGGCTTAGTCCCACAAGATCAGTATGATCGGGCCGCAGATTGCCGGCCTTGTTGCGAAAGTCTTCGAAGGTCGCGAAAATATCCGTTAGCCAGTGTACACTCTCGAAAACGATGCGTTTCGATCCGGTTGCAAGAAATGCAGCCGCCGCCTCGGCAAGAGCCACGCTCCCCCAGATGGCAAGAGCAGGAGCTTTATCCCGATCCTGAATCATTTGCCGCACGGCGGCGTAGAGAATGAAAATCGTTTCACTTCCGACAAAGCCTGACGCTTCGTTTCCCTTGAGCGCTATGACTCTGATTTCCGGATGATTTTCAATAATATTTCGGATAAGAGGCACGCTCCCCAAGATGGGAATTATGGTCAATACATCCGACAGCCTGGAAATCTTTTCCAGGAGCGCCCCGATATCAGGTACGAGCGCCTCATGAAGCTCCACCCATATCGTGGTTATGTTCGTCTTTCTCAGAAAGTCAGGCAAGGCTGGATTGAGCAGGGCATCGGAAGAGAGCTTCAGCTCCACTGCATCTGAAGCGGTGTTGGCCTGAAGGAGCGCTCCAGTACTTGCAGCGGCATCAATCCCGGTCAGGTCGAATACCGCCTTCACCCCGGTCCGCCTTGCGGTCTCCACCACCGAGGAAGAGATGTGCTCCGGGAAGAACAGAAAGCCGATTGCAGGTTTATCAAATTCACTATACATAAAACGCAATTGGCACCTTATTACCCATTTTGTCAATCAAAAAAACGCCAAATTCGGACAATGGCTCAAAAAGTGTTTTTATATGCGATTGTATGGAGTATATCAGGGTAATCAAGACACTTCCAATTGGGAGGAATTTGTTGTTTTTATTCGGTGGGCAAGGAGGAAATGATGAGCGGAGCGATGAAGGTGCTGCTTACCGGTGGAACCGGTTTTCTTGGGGAATATCTCCTGGTTGAACTTTTGCAGAGGGGGCATAAAGTCTGGGCTCTCTACCGAAGTGAATCCAGGCGGCTGGACACAATCCGATTTCTGGGCAGTTTGGGTTTACCCCGCGATGCCGACAGCCTTCATTGGTTCAAGTGCGAGGTTCTCGAACTGGATGAACAGTGGGATAAATTGTGTCAGCAACATCCTGGAATCGACCAGGTGGATACTCTGCTGCACAGCGCCGCCTCCACTCGACTTTATATGGACAAATTTGGGGAGCCATTAAGAACCAATCTTGGCAGTGCAAAGGTTTTGGTTCGACTTTTAGCGCGCGTTCCCATGCAGGTACATATTATCAGCACGGCTTATGTATGCGGCCTGGTTCAAGATGCTATAATCCGGGAGATCAACCATCCGCGAGGCGATTTCGTGAATGTGTATGAAGAAAGCAAATGGGAAGCTGAGCAGCTTTGGCATGGGAAAGCCACCTTGCTGCGGCCATCAATCATTGTGGGACATTCCGAAACTGCTCGCTGCAAATCCTTCACCGGTTGGTATATCTTGCTCCAGGCCTTGCATCTTCTTGACCGGCTATTACATGAAAGTAAAGACTCAAACAGACTGAATCTCGGTATAAATCTGCCTGCAGACTCCCATGCCGCCACCAACATCGTCCCTGTGGATTACGTTGCCAAGGCGGCGGTGGCAATCATTGAGAAAACGGACAATCATAACAATATCTTTCATCTTACGCACACTGATCCCCCAAGTCATCAGTGGACCATGGACTATATTTGCAAACGGTTCAACCTGGGTGGAGTCCATTTTTCCGGAGCCGGAACTACAATTACGGAGCCGCGCAATTTGATAGAGCGTATGGTTTGGCGCCAGATGAAGACCATCTTGTTCCACTTTTCCAATAATCCCGTATTCGACCGTACCAACACGGATC
>SERZ01000756.1_pt1 | contig 20783 bp, 18 predicted proteins | sample 3171461 | NCBI WGS metagenome assembly SERZ01 (sample SAMN06051861, study PRJNA518727) | freshwater metagenome | biome: subpolar coniferous forest; feature: holomictic lake; material: water; isolation source: holomictic Lake 227, 6 m depth | place: Canada: near Kenora, Ontario | collected... | reverse complement strand
TTTTGCAGCCGTCTTATTATCGACCACGATCACAAAACCGTTCTTGTCTCTAATAATGAGGTCGATTATTCCTACCAATAAAAAATCAGTTTTTTGACCGTCTTCGGTATAAAGCTTTGCAGTCAACGGCAACTCCACACCAATTATTTCTTGAACGTTCTGGAGAGTTTGAGGAATGGATTCGTGGAAAACCTTGAGCATGGCATTGCCCATTTTTACCGCACCTTCATGATTAGGCAGTTCCTTTTTAAAGATTATGGGAATCTCAGAATTCTCCAAATCCAGCTCCAGGCAAGTTTCAAACCTTTCAGAGAGTGATTCCAGGGACTCGGTGCTTCCGTGATTTTTCAGGGATCGATAATACATCTCGATTGCTGTATGAATGGCTGAGCCGAAGGGGAGTGCGATCGAGATTCTTTCCATTTTCTTACCCTGAATGTACTGAAATTTATATTTCAGCGAACAATTTTGATAGGTGAAAATTTGACTATGACTGATGTGCAGTTCCTGGTTAAACGATTGCAATGTTGACATAACGAATCTCCTTATTGATTGGTTGTTGGAATGCAAAAAAAAAGGGGAAAATCCGATATTGGACCTTCCCCCGTTATTAACTTTCCGTGCGCTCGGAAAATCGAAATACTGTTTTTCGTATGATCGGAATACTGACTACTGAGCCATCAAAAACTCTATCATTCTTGATGCATTAATTTTAGAGAGATGCTGTGCGACGGTTCCGAACATTTCCTGACATCTCTTATTTAAGTCAGCATTGTTTTCTTTAGTGAGACGCTGAATGTATTGGTATTGCTTTGCCGAGAGCCTCCCATTTCCATTGTTATCTCCGTTTCCATTGCCGTTGCTACCGCCATTTCCGTTTCCATTGGAACCCGAATCGCTGCCGCCATTGGCACCGTTTCCATTTCCACCATTCCCATTGCCACTTCCATTTACAGGAGGATGGGAACTGCTCCCATTACCGTTTCCACCATTGGCACCCGAACCGTTACCATTTCCACCGTTGGCACCTGAACCGTTACCATTTCCACCATTGGAACCTGAACCGTAGCTGCCATTGGCACCCGAACCGTTACCATTTCCACCGTTGGCACCCGAACGGTTACCGCTGCTACCGTTATGCTGGGAACCCTGCTGCTGCCCATCGTTGCGATAAAGATGTAATCCCACGCCAAATAGCGTGGCAGCCTTTTTCAATGCGTCAGTGGCAGCAGCTTTGAGATCATCTCCAAGAGAGATAATGTCGCCATTTTTCCTGGCATGAGTAATTTTGCTCGAACCGAATTGCATTTTGACCACATTTCCAGCTTTCAGTTCGCCTTGAACGAGTACTTCATCGGTTTCTTTGAAAATATCGTATCGAACGATGGTGAAACTCCAATCTCCATCGAAGGCATCATTTAACCTTTGAATTACTGAGTGACCTTCAATGTAATCAAGCATCTTGCCGAAGTTTCCTTCGCGCTGCTTGATCTGCTCCAAGCCAAAGTGTTTTTCAAGAATTTCTCTGTTCATGTGTTTTTCCTTTTCAATAAACAAAAATAGAACTAATCGAAACCGACCAGTCCTTGATTAAAAGTGGTGCTGCTCCTTTGGGGAAATAAAAAACTTTCGCGGGTGGAAAAAATTGACTTATAGGATTGATAGGACGATCAAATGGTGCTGTAGAAGGAATTGGATGGGATATTTATTGGAAATGGGGGTTATGAAGGATGCCGATCAGGTTATTTCTTCATAAAAACGCCGAATAATTCCCTCATCAGCAAAACTGAAATATTTCTCATTTTCCATGTTGATAATGAGGTGTTCGTGAACCTGAATATCCACGATGTGTGACGCTTTGATGATTTTCCTGGTAATTTCCAAATCATCAGTAGATGGATTCAAATCACCTGATGGATGATTGTGACAGAGTATCATCGCAGCAGCGTTGGCGAGGATAGCGGGTTTTAGAACCTCTCGCGGGTGAACGAGTGTAGAGGAGAGGATTCCCATCGAGACGACATTTAGCCCTATCAAGTCATTCTTGGCATTCAACATTGCCACGACGAAAGACTCTCTATCCGGCTGTGAACGCGTAAGGATAAGTTTCTGAATCACAGCATGAGCCTTTTGGGAACTGCGGATGCATGCTTTCCCGAAGGATACCGTTGCATCTTTGACCAGGCATACCCGATATACAGAAACGCTGGCGAATTGGTCTGACGGAGTACTAAAAAGTCCTTGTTGTGAAGTTCGAATTGATGTCTGTTTCATTATAAGCCTCCTTAAAAACGCAAAAAAGGCAGCCACCAGCGAAAATGCCAGCAACTGCCTTCGGTTGATTAAATGGATACTGTTCCGTTATCGGGACAGTATCCTGTGATTTCGTACTTTACACTTTATCTATTTGCTTTTAATGTATGTCTGTATTAAACTGCTGTAAATCTTGATAATTTAGGGGGGGAGAAAAGATGAAAATTGATTCAACAAAGTACCGTGCGATTATTATCGGATTAATTTTATTTCTGTCTGCTGTTGCATATGCGGGTACTTGTGAATTCAGATGCGTGTATTGTGCAATGGTTGAATTTGCAGGCTGTAATTTACCAGCCCCGAGTAATGGGTACTGTAGTTAGCATTAAACATAACAAGATAAAGGAGATTTTTATATGCTTTCGTGGTTCAAAAATATCATTAGGTTAAAACCTGAACAACAACTTGAGGAAATCGAATCCCGTGAACCTTCACTCGAGGAAAGATTGGAACGTTTAGTATCTCGTATGGGCAGATATAAACATAAGAATATGCAAGATCTGGATGAAATCATAGATGATTTGAACAAAGTTCTTGATATAGTAGAAAAACTCGTTACCACATTACAAAACATTGGTGGACAAATAAGAGCGGAAGAGCTTTTAACTAAACTGAGGAACAACCGAACAAGGGCAGGAAATGCTCGAAAGGCTTTGGCGGCGTGATAATGACAAAAATCATAGACGATATATTGGCGAATGCAACCGCTGTCGAAAATGCTTCTTGGAGAGATTTCTGGACACAAGTGACTGAATGTAGCACTATTTTGCGAGAAATTGCCCCCAACGTTCGCCGTCCTTGGTTGATGAAGGTAATATATGAAATATACGAAAAACAAGATGGTAAATGCTCTCTTTGTTCAGAACAAGTATCGCCCCCATGGCACATAGACCACATAATTCCATTTAGCTATGGAGGAGGTAATGAATCATCCAACGTGAGAATAGCGCACCCAGAATGTAATATGAAGAGAGGTAACCGTGGAGTTAATCCATGGGATCTGCTCCGCTACATGGAAGATAAATATATGAACCGGTAGAGGTCGTGAATGCGGGGTTCATCGTGAATCTCCTTTCTATTTAGTTGTTGTACTGACGATAAGGACGATGGAAATGGGGGTATAAAACGCCGTATGCGATTACCACCCTGTCTCATATACAGGGACCCTATCGCTATGAATACGGGCTGACTTTATGGCTCGACCATGATGGTAGGGTGTTTATAAATCTTGGACAACACTGTCCAAAAAAGATTTTCCAAAGTTATCGGAATCGTTCAACCAACGGATAAGATCGTGGTTCACTTCGCTCTCACACTATATCCTTATTCGTTGGGCAAGAATGAACTATACCAAGAACAAGGGAGGACACATGGAACCAACCACTACTGCAAGTGACTCTCAAACAATTTCTGCACTCAGAACTGAATTAACTCGCATTAACCAAGAAATTGAAATTGCAAAGGTAGAAGACGCTCAGTACACAGGCGGACTCGTCAAGTCACTCATCACCGTCCGGCTACAAATCATTCAGATAACTCGTGCACTCTTGGAGCAACGCATTTGTTCGCTTGAGTTCGGAGTTCCATTTAGCATTGTTGCTCAAGCAGCAACCCCAGACCATGATCGTGCAACACTATTAGGAAGCGATATCCAATCCCAATCAACGCTCATCAAGAAAGCGAAAGCTGAAGCTTCCAAATATGTCGGTGGACTCATCCATGCTACATGGCTCACAACTATAGCAACCTGCGAGCACACACTCGCAACTCTCAGACAGCAGCAACTCGTAGCAAAATACGGACTAGTATTTCCGAGTGATTCAACTATTGATCAAAACATAAAAGATGAATTTCCTAAGGTCGCCCCTCAAGCATATCCTTTGTTGCCCTAGGACAGCTCAACACAGGTGGATACATTTCCAAGAGAGAAGCGAAAAGAGTTAATCAAGGCTAAATGCTTGAAAAAGACCCATCATGAACCATCGTTTCAAGGAACAGATGTAAAGCATCGAATAGATTTCAAGTTTCGCTTCGCCAACTCCTACAAGAAGGACATACGAGCCTTTGCTGGAAATTTGTTGGTCAAAGATCTCTTTGACGAATTGGTCTTTACAATTTCCATGAAAGTGCAGGACCCAATCCGAGCCAATGGCACGTATAACTGGGAGGGAGGCATTGAATACAACTACTTCATCCAAGATCAGGTCAAGTTAAATAACCTTCCTTTGAAGGACATGAAAGTTGAATTTGTTACCAAGTCAGTAATTTTCACGGACGGGACTAAGCAAGACTATGAAAATTCATAGTCGAGAGAGTTATGGCATTCATTAAATGCGTGACATGTGGCAAATATATTAGTGACAGAGTACCGTCTTGCTCTGGTTGTTGATCAGCGGCAAGTCCAACATCATATCTTAGCATCGAAGAAAATGTTCCTATGCATTTGCTCTATTCACACCTCCTGGTCAGATCGAGGCTTAAGGACTATGAGGCTTTTGTTAATTTGTTCAGCATTTCATTCTGTCTGTTTTCAAGAATTTCAATGTCCCATTTTGGTTAGAATTTGAAGCCGATTAAAAACTCCAAAATATGAATCTGGCGGGCAGGCATCCTGAAGATCACCAGCACTAGGGGAAAACATCATTATTTTTTATTCTGATTATAATGGATTCGGGGGTTGATTGTATTTTCAATAGGTTATACGTATTACCGATTTATTGCGCAATGTTTACATGATAATAATAACCCGTTGTATTTATAGCAAAAATAATAGTACTTGAATAATATATTTCAAATTATTTTTCCAAATAACGTGTTAAAATCTCCCAAATCCGTTATAATCAGTTTTTATTTGTGGAATTACAGGATTCATTATATGCGATAAGTTCAGCTTTTTAGGAGTTCCCATGAACGTGCCACCTTTTGTCGGCTGTCCTCCCTGTCATAATAATATGAATAAAGCTCAACGGGCGTTCTATAAATCTCTTGTTGAATCACTCAATCAAGGGGATTATCTCGATGTAGAGGGTAATTTCAGTTACGTTTTTCTCTATTTATACAAAATATTATCAAATATGAATAAAATTGGCTACGAAAATTTGTATGAATTTCTTATGCATATCTCAGAGATTTATTCGCACGAAACGTATTTGTCAAACTATTGCATATCTTGGGCTTACGACTGTCTACTTGGAATGAACAAATTTGACATTTATTTAGAAAAAACCGAACCTAAATCTCCTTTTGAAATAGTCCATAATTCCGATCTCCGATTAAATCTTCAAAGTCACATTGGACTCGAACCATATCCAATTGATATTGTTCTTATAGCTAGGAGCAGAAGAAATCGACTCTTAATTGAAAATCAAGCTATATACAAAGATTGTATTATGAAACATTTCGCAAAAATTACTAAGTCGCGGGGAGGATGGATATCAATCTTTGGAAAACAAATGCAAAAATCTAGACGCTTTCCTCATCGTCTATTTGGAGGAGCTCCAGTACATGAAACCAGACTATCATTTGAAGTCATTTCTTTTCAGGAAGAAGTATCCGATAATCTAACTAAAATCAGAACTATTTCGACAGAAGCAGAAAACTTAACCCGGGATATTCTTGGACTTCCCAGAATTGGTGAAGGCTGGATAACTGAAACAAAGTTGTTCAGGCTCATTGAATCAACATTTCATCAAACCAAAGTAATTCAGCATGGTCAGCCAATCTGGTTGGGCAAACAGCACTTTGATATATGGCTCCCACATTGGAATATTGCTATAGAATATCATGGATCACAGCATTATATGTCAGTTGATTTTTTTGGTGGAGAAGAAGTATTTCAAAAAACTGTTGAACGGGATTTACGCAAAGCAAATTTGGCTCAAAGCCATGGCGTAAAACTATTTGTAGTGAACGAAGATGATGACTGGGTAAATTTAATTTCAGAAATTGACAACCTCATTGCCCTGAGGAAAGTTTTACCTCCTGAACAGATATAGCGTTATGTGTTACAATATAGTTTTGTCTTAATTCCCTCACTTTTTTGCTCGTTGCTCAAATTCCAGGATTCATTAATTCTTATTGATTCAAAATGCCGATTCATCCGATAAAAGAATTTTGTCCTTCATGAAGTGAACAAATAGGGATTTCTTATGAGAACCATATTTATCAGTGTTCTTTCAATTATTGTTTCCTTCCTTTGCGTATCTTTTGCAGTTGCAGAAACAACATATTACAATGCTGACGGGAATATTATTTCTGAATTTGAATACCGCCAAATAGAAAAACAAAAAAATAATAATCAGAAATCAATCCCAGATAATACAATCGAAAAATCTGAACCTGTCAAGAATGCTCATGAACCCAAAAAAAATAAAGAAAACCAAGAAAAACAAGAAAAAAAGTTAAGACTAAAAAAAGAGGAAGATGAAAAGATTAAAAAGCAGGATGAAGAAACTTTAAGATTGCAAAAAGAGGAAGAGGAAAGAATTATAAAGAAGGTAGAAACTTTAAGATTGCAGAAGATGTATGATGAAAAGGAATGGTTTAAAAAACGACAAGAAACGATAAGATTACAGAATGAGGTAGAAAAAGATAGTATTAAAAAGCAGGAAGAAACATTAAGGATACAGAAAACGTATGATGAAAAGCTTAGGAGAGAAAAAGAAGAAAATTTAAAATTACAGAATGAGATAGAAAAAAATAAAAAACAGGAAGAAATTAAGAAAAAGCAGAATGAGCTTATAGTGAAAAAGCTCATTACAATCATAATAGGACTTGCAATCGTAATAGGACTTGCAATCGTATTTTTCATTTGTCGAAAGTATTATTTAATAACAATCATAAAAATAAAATCCTATTTGAAGATTGTTGCACTTAAATTTAAAATGGCTTCAACAAATCAAAAGAGTTTTTATCCTGATAATTCTTGTCCAAATTGCAAAAATATTTTTGACATTGATGAAAAAATAATCCCAAGTGGAGGAGCTTATGTAAAATGCAAGAATTGCGGTATTATGTTCCCCGTATATAAAAATTTATGGGAAGCAGCAAGTGAAAAAGTGTATAGGGATTTTAAGGAGAAATGGAAACCAGCAATTGAAAAAGCTTATAGGGATTTTAAAGAGAATAACGAGATGCGAAATAAAGCAAGAGAAAAAGCGAAACAAGATGAGGAACCAAAGCCTTTTAATGCGCAGCCGAATGGCAGTTATTCCTTCAGTAGATGGACAATAGATCGAATATTAATTGCAGTAGGTATAATTGCCTTGATTGTATCCCTTTCTATGGGTACCAGCGTACCTTCTCTAAGCGGTAATCGAATCCACAACATTGGATTAATGAATGAGAAACAAAATTTTCTCATTGCTTCAGGGATTATTCTGCTTATCGGAGTTATACTTAATATCTCAAATCGTATAAAAAACGAGCAGAACACCAGTCAAAAGATAGAGACACCTGATTTATCTGATACAAAGAAATGTCCTTATTGCGCTGAGACAATAAAGGCAAAAGCTAAAATTTGCAGGTTTTGTAACAAAGACCAATCCGCTTAATTTTGAATTTCTTTCAATCGGATTTCCAAGGAAATGAAAGATGAAAACCCAATGTCCGAATCCTGAATGCAAAAAAGTTTATCAATTTGATGATTCTAAAATTCCTGAAGCTGGGATTTTTGTAAAATGTACGAATTGCAATATTTTGTTTTCAATAAATAAGAGTTCAGGGATTTGTCCTAAGTGTTCACATAATCGGAAAACAAATGATTTAGAATGCTCAAAATGTGGAATTATTTACGAAAAATATAAAGATAATCTTGATACAAAAAAAGAAAAAGAACCAAAATTTCAGGAAACTTTTAATTGGGAAGCAACAAATGAAAAAGAGTATAGGGATTTTAAGATGAAATGGGAAGCAGCAATTGAAAAAGTGTACAGGGATTTTAAGCTGAAATGGAAACCAGCAATTGAAAAAGCGTATGGGGATTTTAAGCCGAAATGGGAAGCAGCAATTGAAAAATCGAATAGGGATATTAAAGAGAATAATGAGATTCGAAAAAAAGCAAGTGAAAAAGCAAGTGAAAAAGCGAAACAAAGGGATTACACTGAACTCATTTTGATGAGGGATATGAATGATTCTCAAAAGATGGTGTTTCAATCTGAGATGAACAAAGTTCGATTGAATCGTACCACTGGGTTTTTGCTTAATTTATTTCTTGGAGGGTTCGGCGCACATCATTTTTACATGAGGAAGGTTGGGTTAGGTGTTATTTATGCCCTGTTTATTTGGACTTTCATTCCGTGCTTTATAGCTTTAATTGAGTTATTTTTTATCATGAAAAAAATTGATGCGTATAACGATGAAAAAGCCAAAGAGATGGCGGCAAAAGTCTTAAATACGATTAAATAGACACAATAAATTAGCTTCTGATGAAAAGAAGCCTCGCAGAAAAGCGTTTTAAGACCATATCAGCCAGAAACCATATAAAACCGTCACCTTTTTTGTTCATTGTTCAAATTCCAGGATTCATTATATCGATCCAGTCAGATAAAATTGAAGAAATTTTGATTTTTGTATTGACAACAATAACCGTCCTTTTTGAAAAGAAATTATTTTTAAACTCAAAACGCTGATCATCCGATACAGAATTTTGTCCTTTATGAAGTGAACAAATAGGGATTTCTTATGAGAACCATATTTATCAGTGTTCTTTTTTCAATTATTGTTTCCTTCTTTTGTATATTTTTTTGCAGCCCTGCCGTAGCATTCACCACAAAAATTGACGATATTTTCTCTTTCAGTTATTTATCATATTATCCGCCAATTCAAAAATATAGCGATTGTTATCTGAATGGCGAAATTATCAATAATTCCCAATTTACGTTTGAAAATGTTGCTATTATCATATATCTCCACGGTTTTTCAGATAATGAATTATGGCGAGAAAGAATACACATCAATATTATCGAGCCGTCTTACAAGAGTAACAACAGGCATTCTTTTTCAAAACGATTGAAAATTTGCAATGAACCATCAAATTACGAATTCAGTGTGTCTGGTTTGCAGCACATTGGTAATAGGAATGAAGAATATTTTTCTGGCATTATGCAGAAAAAAGGTGATTTGAAAAGGGTTGATCAGATTCAGTTATCAACAACCAGCGAAAAGGATAAATCATTCAGTTTTTCAATATTGTATTCTAATATCCATTGGGAAGGATGGTCAGTTACATGTTATTGTTCGCTTTACGAGAACAACGGTTCACTAACAAAACCTATCAAGGGAAGTCAAATTACTAAACTTATTAAAAAACTTCATAAATCATCTCAAACAATTTATATGGATATTCCCAGTTACTACAACACATTTAATACCAGATCAGGAATTATAGAATGCCAGATCAAAACGGATTTCAATGTTCTGAAAGCAGATAATACTGTACTGTTTTCAAAATATAATGAAAAATCTACACTCAATAATAATTCACAAAATACGATTCAAGATGAAACTGAACCAAATCCTATTCCGAAAAATACGGCAAACGATCTTCCTCATAAATATGAAATAGTATTAAACAGCGGTAAGATATTGTTTGCTACTTCTTATCAGAAACAGGATAACGTTATTCATATATCCAATAATGACGGTAAATTTAACGTCAATTTGAATAGCGTAAAAGAGATTCGGGAAATCAATCAACCGCAAACTGACACTGTCAAAAGTACCAAAGAGCAGGATAATCGAGACGAAAATACAATTTCACCAATGACCGATGATGAGAAAAATGCTTATGATTTAAAAGCAATAAATGCACTAACAAATAAACAATCGAAATGAAGGGCAGGAGTTGCACCAGAGCATCAGGAGCGTGAGTTAAACATGATCACCGTAATCTGGACGGAATATCATTTATGTCGGAGTAGTTTTAGTTGATAACAATGAATAGAATTAATCAAACGACAATTACAAAAGCATTCCGCTAACAATTCAATCCCAGCAGAACTCATTTTCCAAACCAATAATACGGGAGCCATAATGAAACGAATAGTTTTAACACTTTGCGTTATTATATCCCTATCAACTGTTTCTGATGCTGAATATTACAAATGCGTAACCAGTAGCGGGAAAACAATATTTACTGACTCCCCTCCTCCTGATGCAAAGTGTGAATTTAAAGAGAGAATCAACTCCTTCAGTGAATCACCAGGGTATATAAATTCAATGCGGGAGGAATCAGATTCTCGAATTCAAGCGAATGAAGAGAAAAGAGCAAAAGTTGCAGAAGAGAAAAATGCAGCAGAAGAAGATCAAAGGCGAATAAAAGAAGCTGAAGAAGAGATTCTTAGTCAATATCAGACATTCAATCATGATGGTTTTGAATGGAAGATTACTAATGTAAGAAGATTTTCTTCCTTGGGTTCCGAGTCAAATCCTCAGAAGCCGTCAGATGGCACATTCATTGTTGTTGAGCTTCAATTGAAGAATATTTCAAACAAACCCAGATACTATGGCAGGATGACGATTTTATCAAATGGTACTCAGTATCCGCAATCATCAATGAGTGTTTATGCAAAATACCAGATTGGATATGATGATAATAGTTCAACAATATTTGAACCTGGAAGCACCCTTAAAACTTATGTTGTTTTTGATGCAAAATCTTCGTCAAATGGCATCTTGTTGATTGAGGAATGGGGAGTAGGCAATGCCCGCAAGAAAGTCAGAATTTCAATGTGATTGCATAGATCAAGAAAATGAACTCAAACAAGTCAGACAAGAACATCATTACAAACGGCGTTCAATCCCAGCAAAACCAATTGATCTTGTACCTACATAATTCAGTAAACAAATATTTGAATTCCTATTTCAATCGGATTCCAAAGGAAGAAAATGAAAATCCAATGTCCTGATTGTAAAAAAGTTTATCAAGTTGATGATTCAAAAATCCCTGATGCAGGAGCTAATATAAAATGCAAATGCGAAACCAAATTTTTCATAAAAAAGGATACTCTGGAAGCGGAGGAAAAGCCGATAATTCACAATGAATTAAGGACTGAAGAAAAATGTCCTAAATGCTCCCGTAACAGGAATTCAAATGATTTAGAATGCCCATATTGCGGGATTTATTACAGAATTTATGAAGAGAATCTGAAAAAGAAAAAGATTCTGGAAGAACCAAAAACAGTAGAAGAGTTCAAGGCTGAAGAAGAACCTAAGATTCATGAAGAATCAAAGGCTGAGGAAGTATTGAGGCTAAAAGAAGCATTGAAGAAGGCTGAGGAATCATTAAATACCGCTGATGGAAAACAAAAGGCAGAGGAAATTCTTGATAAAAACAAAAAGACTTTAAAATATACGGCGTTAGCAGTTACCATATCAATCGGTTTATTGTTTGGCATATATCACTTTTTTATTTCTCAGAAATATAGTGCGGAATATGTTGCCGCATGGAAATCTTTGAAAAAAATTGAATCCTATCTGGAAACAGGAGTTACAATTCTTGTATTTGACGAAACCTTACGTGATGCAAAATATAACTTAAATCTTCTCAATTCACCAAACAAAGCCAAACTTGAACTTGTCTATAACATTTATAAAAACATAAGGGATAAATGGTATTATGATGATTTGAACTGGAATTCAAAATTATATTATGAAGCTATTGAAGATTCAGTAGAATTACTTGAAAACCCATTAAGACAAATGTGGAATGATAGAGATAAGGGAGCTATGACAGGCATAAATCATTTGAGTCAAGCTTCAGAATATTATAAAAAAGCAAAGCCAATTTTGCTTTTAAAGGCAATAAATACTTTAAATGAGTGCAATTTAATGAAATAGTTTTCCTTTCGAAAAAGCATCAGAATTGCTTAGAGATTATGAAACAGATTAGATTCTGATGAACAGAAGCCTTGCAGAGAAACGTTTTAAGACCATATCAGCCTGAACCCATATAAAACATACGATTTTTTGTTCATTGCCCAAATGTCAATTCAAACGGTGTTCTGTTAATCTATTCGATCATTACTCGAATTACAAAGGAAATGAAGATGAGAATTCTTTGTCCGAATTGCAATACTGCCGACAACGTTGATGACAAAAAAATTCCTGAAGCTGGAGCTTATGTAAAATGTAAGAATTGCGATATTATGTTTTCCATAAATAAGAATTCAGGAGAGGTTGACGAAAAACAAAAAGCAGATGAAGCGTTTAAAGCCGCTGATGAAGCATCTGAGAGGAAAAAGCTTGATAAAAGGGAAGGAATAAATTCTACATTGTACTGTTCAAATTGTGGAAAACAGATTCCTGATGAATCAAAATACTGTTCACATTGCGGCACATTGATAAATAAAGAACCAGAACCAGAACCAACACCAGATTATAAAAATCAGATCCCGTTAGGCAGCCCAATTAAAGATTTTACGGAATCAGCATTAACAAAACATATAGGTGACCCAAAAGAAATTTCTGATGATACAAAAGAACACACTGAATTTGGGTTTTGGGATCACAAGGTAGAAATTGATAATGGGCAAGCAAAACTGACTGAAATTATGAAACAACATAGTGAATCGACTATTTCGATCAGTACAAGATGTTCAGAGCTAAACGCTAAATTATTGGAGATTCACGCTAATCATCCTGTAGATGCTCGCAAGGCTCAGATGCTTTGTCGAGCTTTTGCTGAATCTCATTCTGACTATGCCAAAAAGGTTTCCGAATTAAATTTCGAGCACGATAAAATGATAAAACGATTAGGACCAAGCCTTGAATATATTTATGGGCAAGTGCCGTCCTCCGAAGATCAACGTACAAAGTTAGCTAATAACTTAGCTGCCCTTGCTGTTGTTGAAAATTCTTTATTGACAGCAAAAGCTACGAATTTAAGGTTGATTGAGACGTTAGAACAAATGCCAATAATAGAACGAAAGCTAACGCTCGCAACACTGGAAACATGCAAAGCGCTAAGACACTTTGCTATCAACTTCGATCAATCGTTAGTCATGTATTCAAGAGTAAGATGTATTGGTGAACAAGTTCTACGGCAAGTACGGGCAGAAGCTATCGATAAGACAATGCTTTTTGTAAATAAAGATTTTACGGAACCCGCATTAACAAAACAACTATGCGACCAAAAAGAAGTAGAAGATGGTCCAAAAGAACTCGCTGAACTCGGGTGGCTGGATCACAAGGTAGAAGTGGATAAGGGTTTTGCCAAACTATCTGAAATTATACAACAACTTACTAAATGGATCGAATTGATCAGTACAAGGCGTTCAGAGGAAAACGCTAAATTAATGGAGATTTACGCTAATCCCCTTGCAGATGCTCGCAAGCTTCAATTATTTTGTCGAACTTTTGCTGAATTTCTATTTGACTATGCCAAAAAAGTTTCCGAAGCAAATTTGGAATGCGATAATACGCTTAAACGATTTGAGATAAGCCTTGAATATTGGGTTAGTGGACTTCAGCCGTCCTCCAAAGAAGCTCATACACAATTAGCTAATAACCTAGCTGCCCTTGCTAATTTGGAAGATATTATCTTGACAACAAAAGCTCCATTTTTGAGAATAACAGCAACATTGAATCAAATTCCAAATATGGAACAAACACTAACGATGGGAATACATGGAGTCAGCAAGGAGTTAAAACGCCTTGACATCAACTTCGACCGAATGACTGCCATATTTTCAAGAGCAAGAGGTATTGGTGAACGAGTTCTACGGCAAGCGCGAACAGGAGCTATTGAAAAGATATCCCTTGCTGAACCATCGGCGACAGCGGGTTAGATTCCGATGAAAAAAACCTTGTAGAGAAGCATTTAAAGACCGTATCAGGCAGAAGCCATATACGACTTTTGTTCATTGCTCAAATGTCAATTCAAGCGGCATTCAATCTCAGCAGATCAAATTAATTTATTTTTACAATATTCAATTTATAACTTTCAACCAAAATGAAAGGAGAAACAGAATGGATAGGTGCGATATATGTAGGCAAACAATTACTGGTGCAATAAATTATGATCGTGATGAAGAAAACAACGTTGACAGGGTTTGTTGTGATAGCTGCATGATAATCCTGGACCCAGAATTAGAAGCAGAATTTGAAGCTGCTGATGACTCTGTTTTTACATGGATTCATAAGATACTGAAGGAACTAACGAAATAAAAAATCCAGATTAAGTCCAAGAATTCGAAGTATCAACCAGGAACCAGATCATCGTTCACGAATTGGCTCACATCAAACACAAACACCATTCCAAAGAGTTTTACAAAGAGGTCGCCAAGTTCGTCCTGGAAAAATCTCGATGAAATGCTGTGCGGTATGAAGTTGTAGCAACCAGAAAAAAGAAAAGTCCAACCATTTTACTGGTCAGGCTTTTTGATGTCTTTTGTTGTCATTACAGCTCTTTTACTGCTATTTCATGCGACAGATACTGTGTTTGATGCCACATAAAATGGCTTTCAAAGTGTAATCTCCAATTTCTGCCGATGCCCAAAAATAAATATGGACACCATACCCTATATAGTCACCCTATAGGCTATCCTGTCCATTTCCATCCGTAGCGGGTAGCCTATAAGTTGTCTTTTTCCCTTTCTCCAACTCTAATAGCCCATTGGCATACATTTCTTTCAGCTTATTGCCGACTGTCTGTCTTCTTATCGCGTATTTTTCGAAAATCATCGCTGCCGTGACTGTATCGTGCGTTTTCAGCCACTCAAAGACCTTTCCCACAACCTCTTCGAGTTTTTCTTTGGCTTCTGGTCTTTGGGATCGTCCATCGAACAAATCAGTCCGATATTGGCAATCTATCGGCTCGGGCAAAAATGGGTCATAGTCAGAAACCAAGTCCTTTGAGATGATGAAAAAATCTACATCATGAAAGAGGTATCGTGTCCTGGCTAATGCCTGGCGATGCTCTGAATGCCTGTATGCATCAGCCATTTCGCCAACTATCGCAAAGTCATCGCTATATACGCGACGGAAATTGGTATTGCTGAAAGTCCATAAATTATTTTTTGAGGTAATGATTCTGTTTGGCGTTAGTTTGTCCTGAATAAAGTCCAGAGCCATAGTTATTTCAACCGCATCTGATGGAGCATAGCTTCCGAGCATGATGCCTATGTCACAATCCTCGGCTCTGTTTTCTCCACGCAAATTGCCATAATGGTTAATCACATAATTTATATTGTAAAACTTTGACTTCAGAAACTCATCCAAATACTCTTCTCTTATGCCCTTTTTTGTCACAATAAAATATTTAGCTTTGTTTCCGAACTGCCTAAACAAATCGCTTATAAGTTGTTCAACATTTTTTCTGTCATGGGAAATCTTGTATTTCGGCAAGTCAGTCCATATGTTTTGCCGAACGTTTATATTCCAAATCGGTTTGATCGTTATTTTGATTTTCTTGAATTCAACATTTTTTAGTTTGTTCGCCAAAAACTTTTCATTGAGCATCGTACCGTCAAAGAACACATGCGGAGGCAATTCTTTAAGGTCATAGGTATTCGGATTTGGAAGAAATGCTTTTTTGACCTGCCTGGTTTCAATCTTGCCCGAATTGTTAAATTTTGCTTCGTAGTTTTGAACTGCAAAGCCTTTGCATATTGCTTTTTCAATAATTTCTAAATAGTTTCCTATCGGTTCTGGTGAAGCAAGTATTTCTGGCACTTCCACATTTTGTGTATTGAATACTTCTTCCCAGACATTTTTTATTTGACTGGGTAATTTAAATTCAGGATCGATTGCCGGTACCACTGATGATTTGTCACATTTTTCAAATTGTGCGAGTATTCTGTCTATGTTATTGATAGCAGTTTCAGGAACTGGATTGCCTTTAAGATTTTCAGGGTTTGCCATGAAATCGGTTATGGTCGCAATAAAATTCTTTAGTCCTTCTTTATCCAGGCAAGTAGGCTCATAGCACTGCGAAAAGACAATATCTTCGTCCACAATGAAAAAGCTTCTATCGATACCTTTTTCTTTTTCACCATTTTTGAACCATTTGCAAATTGAGGACTGTTTAGAGAAATTGCGGTATTGCTGGTGAGTTGTAACCACAATCCGAGAGAGGGGTGCAAGCAAATGGTGGCTTCTGAACCGACAGGCTATTTTATCGGTCTTTTCAAACAAAAACTTTTCACAATCACCGCACACATCAATTTTGGTGAACAGACCACATTTATACCGCTTCACGAATTCATCGAAATAGGGGCATTCCTTTGGATTTATTCCATCGGCATAATAAACTTCTTTATTGAGAAAGGTCCTTTTAAATCTGTACAGGTATGAGCCATCATCCTCAAATACGGGGTTGCCGTTATTGTCTATTACTTGCTCCCTATCGTGCCATAGGTTCCGGGTAGGGTCCTTATATTGTAAACAAATCCTGGATTTAAGGTTTTCTATTATTTCCTGACACAACATGTTGGTTGGCATGAAAATGACCGCAGACAGATTTGGATCAGGAGCCAGGACTTCAACGATTGCATGGGTTTTCCCAAGCCCCATTGGGGCATCGACAAATAGGGCTTTGCCCTGTTCCACTTCATTTGCCCAATTCAACAGTTCTTTCCGTTGATTTGCAAGGGCAAATTCCGTGCATATTGGATAACATATTGACCGAAACACCTTCTTAAAAAATTCCCCAAGGTTCTCATCAAAACCTTTTTCAAATACTATATCCCAAAGTTGATCTCTTGAGTGTGATGATTTAGACAATAGCTGCTGACCAACCGAACTGGCAATTTCCAACAGATTTGGAGGCTCGATCCCAATGGATACGAGTTTTTCAACAACGGCATCCTCGAAAGATTTTCCTTCGGCTTCTTCTAAAATGGATTTCCATAGCTTCGGTTTTATCGTTAAATTCCAGGTGCCGCAGCCATATAAATTGGAACTGGAATAATCTGGAGAGAAGATTTCGTCGATTTTACTTGGTGCCAAACAGGTCAGCAAGTTATTGTTTTTCAGTGTGTTTGGAAGCAGTCGTCGCAGTATGATTGTACTATTGGTTTCTTCTTTGTCCAAAGAAGTATAAAAATTCTCTTCTGACATAAACAAAGATGCATAAATATACTCTGTTAACATACGCCGAGAGTTATCTGGAATTTCTGGTTCAGATATGAATTCTTCGTGAAAATCTATAGACGAATCCGTAAATGTAAATGGTTCGTACGTGAAGTCATCGATATCATCAATATATTCGTTTTCGGGCGGGAATGAAAGTTTTGATGGGGCAACATAATTATCGTCAATGAATTCGCTGATACTAACTGCGGATTCATCCCATGCGGTAACAATTTGGAACTTCAGATAATCATGCCAATTATAGTAGCTTCTCAAAATTTGCGCCTGCTCTCTCGCATTGCAAGGCATGATTGGATTCGGGACGAGCAGCAGCCCCCGCATGTCGAGGGCAGGGCTGGCAGTATCGCTGCGAAATACGACCTTGCCTCGGCATCCTGGATAACGGCATTCGATGACCTGGAATACGACATCATCACAGTAAGCCAGAGCCAGCCCCCTCTGTATAACCTGTTCCTGGGCTTCATTTATATCGTATGAGGCATTACATTGTGGATTACTGCAAGTGCCGGTTACAGAATTCAGTGTGTTCGAGTTATATGTCATTTAATCCACAACAAAGAAGAGTAAAAGAAATGGACAGTATATGCTATCGGAGCATCTATAAGCGATGGTGTACAAAATTGACCAGTGAAACTGAAATGAGACCAGAAAAAAGGAACAGATAATAGTGCCAGTATCATAAAACGTTCATTATTTCGAGTCCTTTTTTCTGTAATTTATTACCATTTCAAAGAGTTTGGAGCAATTTATTTCGATGACGGCATACCGAATCACTGGAAAAGACGATTTCCTGTTACGGAAAAAATGTATTGCTTTATCATACTGTAATCATAACTATATTATACTATCAGCAATTTTGTGACACTTTCAGGTGTAATTTCATGTCAACTGTAATTACACTGTCACGGTACCGTTACAGTTTACGGGTGCTTGTTACACACACTATTGGCTGTAACGCTGATTATCGTTGATCTGTCACATAAATTGGACGCATTTTACATTTCAAAACCTTGTGCCATTCCAGTTGTTTGTGGACTTTCATTTTTTCAACATGTCCGTCTTCCACTTTGTCAATGGCTGCTTAACACTTCTTTTTCTGATCTTTCCCCTCGGCGGCAGCGCAGTGAATTTCAGCAAGTACGGCATCCAGATCCATTAAAGAGGCGGTGTAAGCAGCGATCAGCTTCTGGCTGTCTTCAATCTTTTTCTGGGTGGTTTTCCGCAGGCGTTCCAGCTTCTTCGGACCAAGGGACTGCAAATCAGCCATTGACGGTAATGCTGTCAGATCGATTGTTTCCTCTGGGTACTGACCATCAATGTATTTCTTGAAGTCACGAACTGAGAACCCCTTCTCATGGGCAATTATAGCAAGACGTTCTTTTTCTTGGAAGGCTGGAGTGATGGATTTGTCTAACATATCTGCCTGAATCGATTTGAGTTTTGGCACATAGAGCAGTTGAAGTTTGTGGCTATGTCCGAGGATTGTAAACGTTGACAATCCCATCTGTTTACAAATTGCTTCGTGAGCAGCCAGATTTACTGCCTTGTAGAACCAGCTTACGGATGGGGCACTTTCAGAAGGATTTTTTGAAGACTGCTGTATTTTTTTAATCAGCAGGTTCAAACTTGGCGGTTGCTCGCTTATTTTGTTCTTGGCGAAAGCAAGCATAGGGTCGTTGTTGTAAAAGTTTTTTATGATATATTTTCCAGCTTCATGCATAAAATTAGTGATATGCTTTTTAAACTGGTCCGTCAACCATATGTAGGCAGTTTCTGCCACTGCTTCATCATCTTCATTCTTGTCCAAGCTTTTCTTGGCGGTGTTTTCTGCTGGTACCTTTGAAGCCGTCGCCTCTTCCTGGGAAAGGGTCAACGCTACCACTGTTTCTTCGGTCGTGTTTTCATCTGGTATTGTTGGCTCGACAAGTTGAGTTTCCACGGCTCCCTCCATTACGATAGGCTTCATTTCCAGTGTCGCTGAAATGGCACCTGCTATTATTCTGGCGGTGTTTTGGCATTGTTCAGCATCTTCACGGAAGCCCTTATAACGGATTTCAATCTGAAATGATTGGACTTTATCAAGCGGATATTTGTTGATGAGAAACCATTGATTGAGCCTGTCCGTGTCCCACCCACAGTAATTTCCAGCATCCTTCCTTGTGATAAGCGTTCTGAGTCCCAGCTTTGTTAATTCATCTCGGATTTTTTCAACAGTTTTTTGTTCGGCGGTATAGCTAGAAGGTTTCCCCTGACCATATCCGATAAGCGCGTGTAAATCACCGCCGCCCTTTTTCATCAACTTGGCTTTGACGTGCTCAATTTTCTCGTTATCGGCGTTTTTGTCGAAAATTCCGTGAAGCCAGATGACAAGCGTCTTACCATCGTGATTATCAACAGCGTCTTGTATGGCTTTTAAATAACCAGGAACCTCTTTGGCTTGTTTCACCTTGAATAGGTCAAGCCTTTTGTCCTTGGGGCTCGCCGTTTCGTTATTATCCTCATCAGGTCTGATGTAAGCGTCGTTGATAATGGTGAAACAGTCTAGGATGTTATGTATTTCCTCGGCGATAATGCCTGTCCGCAAATCGTTTCGGTATTTTATTATTCCTTCATTTGTTTCATAGGAACCATGCGGGGCAATAATAAGAATGTCCTTGTTATTTCCCTCTAAATAGCGGATGCCCAATATCACCTCCGATTAAAATTCGGTTATCAAGGATTTAAAAATACTCAAAAACATTAAACTTCTCAAATTATTATAAATCAATCTTATCAAGATTTCAACCCATATTTTTGGTAAAAAGCTGTATTAATCACCTCAAAGCTGCAATGCTGTGTTTAATTCAATTATATCAGTTGGTTAGTGTTTTTAGCAAACACCGATTTTCAATTATACCAATTAATATCAGATGGTTAAAAAACGATTGCAGTTTTTAGGCATCACTATAATATCTGGTTGTCTTTTATCTATTGAATCAAAGTCACCACCGATCAGAGAAAAAAATGAAAAGTTACGTAGAATTTCAAACCAGCATTTTCAGCAAACTGAGTTAAGCAATGCTGATAACGATATAATAGTATATATATACTATTATATATGTTATGCGAGAACACTGTTCCAGTTCATAACCTTTATAAACTGCCCTATTCTGACCTCGTCTTTTATCGAAAAACACTGGATGTGGTGGGGGTGTGAAATGAGACAGGATGCTCTCCTGGTATGGGTGGATTGACGGCTTTTTAGACGGCTTTTGACGGCTCTAAACGGCTTTCGAGGGTTCTAATGTGCGGTAAATATAGGTGGAATACGCTCAGCCTCAGCCTCTCACGCCGGAAACGCGGGTTCGATCCCCGCTGGGACCACCACCAATGATAACAAA
>SERZ01000755.1_pt1 | contig 20815 bp, 21 predicted proteins | sample 3171461 | NCBI WGS metagenome assembly SERZ01 (sample SAMN06051861, study PRJNA518727) | freshwater metagenome | biome: subpolar coniferous forest; feature: holomictic lake; material: water; isolation source: holomictic Lake 227, 6 m depth | place: Canada: near Kenora, Ontario | collected... | reverse complement strand
AGCGCGACGCCCTCAAGAGCTGGACCATCCTGCTCGCCATCCTGACCTTCAGCCTCTCCTTGATGGGCACCTTCCTGGTCCGCTCGGGAATCCTGAGTTCGGTCCATGCCTTCGCCGTCGACCCGGCGCGCGGCGTCTTCATCCTCGGACTGCTGTCGGTGGCCATCGGCGGCTCGCTGCTGCTCTATGCCGTCCGGGCGCCGGCGCTGAAGGCCGGCGGCCTGTTCGCCCCGGTCAGCCGCGAGGGCGCGCTGGTGCTCAACAACCTGCTGCTGGCCTCCGCCACCGCGACGGTGCTGATCGGCACCCTCTATCCGCTGTTCCTCGATGTCCTCGGCGCCGGCAAGGTTTCGGTCGGCGCCCCCTTCTTCAACGCCACCTTCGTTCCGCTGATGTGTCCGCTGGTCGCGGCGATGGTGGTCGGGCCGCTGCTGCCCTGGAAGCGCGCCGACCTCGGCGGGGCGCTGGCCCGGCTGGGGTTTGCCGCCGGCCTGTCGGCACTGATCGTGGTCTTTGCCTGGTGGCTGCGGGACGGCTCGTCGGCGCTGGCCCTGATCGGCATCGGCCTTGCCGCCTGGGCCTTCTTCGGCGCCCTGGCCGAGTGGGCCGGGCGGATCGGCCTGTTCCGGCTGCCGCCGGCCGAAAGCCTCGCCCGCGCCCGCGCCCTGCCCCGCGGCGCCTGGGGCATGACCCTGGCCCATGCCGGCCTCGGCCTCGCCATCGCCGGAATGGTCGGCGCCGGGGCCTGGGTCGATGAGCGCATTCTGCTGGCCCGTCCCGGCGACGTCGTGCCGCTGGCCGGCTATGCGCTGACCTTCGACGGCGTCGAGCCCGCCACCGGCCCCAATTATACCGCCCGGCGCGGGCACTTCACGGTCAGCCGCGACGGCCGCGTTCTCGGTATTCTGGAGCCCGAACAGCGCCATTACACCGTCACCGGCATGGACCTGACCCACGCCGCGATCCGCACCTCGGCTACCAGCGACCTCTATCTCGCCCTCGGCGACGGCGACGGCAGCGGCGCCTGGACGCTGCGCCTCTATCATCACCCCCTGGTGCCCTGGCTGTGGCTGGGCGGGCTGCTGATGGTCGCGGGCGGCCTCGTCAGCCTCAGCGACCGCCGCCTGCGCATCGGCGCGCCGAGCGCGCGGAAGAAGGCCGCCGCTCGGGCCTGAAGACCATTGCGGGTCAGGGAAAAGCCGCTATCCTCTTGAGCCCGGCCGGGGGAGCGTCAGCGCGCCGCCCGGTTCCCTGTCCCGGCTCTCTTCCCGCCCCTGCCCCTCCCGACAAGACTCGAAGCCATGACCCCGCGCACGCTGCTTTATCTCCTGCCCCTGCTGGCCTTCCTTGCCCTGGTGGTGTGGTTTGCCGCCGGCCTCGGCCGCGATCCGCATCTGGTGCCCTCGGCGCTGATCGACAAGCCGGTGCCGGCCTTCACGCTGCCGCCGCTGCCCGGTTTCGACCACGGCCTGAGCACCGCCGACCTCGCCACCGGCGAGCCGCAGCTTCTCAACGTCTTCGCCTCCTGGTGCGTGCCCTGCCGGGCCGAACAGCCGGTGCTGATGCGGCTGGCCAGGGACCAGGGGGTGGCGATGCGCGGTCTCGACTATCGCGACAAGCCCGAGGACGCCGTCGCCTGGCTGGCCACCGCCGGTAACCCCTTTCGCAGCATCGGCGCCGACACCGACAACCGGGTGGCGATCGATTTCGGGGTCTACGGCGCCCCCGAGAGCTTCATCATCGACGGCCAGGGCCGCATCCGCTATAAGCATGTCGGGCCGCTGACCCCCGAGGACGTCCGGCAGACCATCCTGCCGCTGCTGGCGTCGCTGAAGGGGCGCTGAGGGCCGTTTCCGGGGCGGAAAGAGCATGGTCGATTATTTCCTCGTGGCGATCGGCGGCGCGCTGGGCAGCATGGGCCGGCATTGGCTGTCGGTGACCTTCCATGAATTTGACATCGAGCTGTTTCCGTTCGAGATCATGCCCGCCCATTTCCCCTGGCCGACCCTGATCATCAACATCGGCGGTTCGCTGCTGATCGGCTTTGTGGCCAACCTGCCGATGGAGTATGTCAGCCGCGATGCCCGCCTCTTCCTGATGGTCGGCGTCTGCGGGGGCTACACCACCTTTTCCTCGTTCAGCCTGCAGCTGCTCGACCTCTTCATGGAGGGCGACCTTGCGCTTGGGCTGCTCTATGTCTTCTTCTCGGTGGTGATCGGCCTCTTTGCCGTCGCTCTCGGTTATCTCATCGCGGGGCTGCTCTATTGACCGTCCGTCCGTCGTTCCCGGCCCTGATGCTGTTCGTAACCCTGGCCGGCTGGGCGCCGCCGGCCGGCGCCGTGCTGCCCGGCGAGATGCTGGCCGATCCGGCCCTCGAAGCCCGCGCCCGCGAACTCAGCCAGGAGTTGCGCTGCCTCGTCTGCCAGAACCAGTCGATCGACGACAGCAATGCGCCGCTGGCCCGCGATCTGCGCCTCCTGGTGCGCGAGCGCCTCAAGACCGGCGACAGCGACCAGGCGGTGCTGGACTACGTCACCGCCCGCTACGGCGATTTTGCCCGCCTGAAGCCGCCGTTCCAGCCCAACACCTGGCTGCTCTGGCTGGCGCCGCTGGCGATGGTGATTGCCGCCGCCGCCGCGGTCGCCTGGCGTCTGGCCGGCCGGGGCCGCCGAACCACCGACACCGCCCAACAGCCGCTCAGCGCCGAGGAGCGGGCGCGGCTCGATACCGTGCTCGGGCGCGAGGGATGACCTGATGACCCTGTTCTGGATTCTGGCCGCCGCGCTGACGGCGGCGGTGGTCGCGACCCTGGTCCGGCCCGTGCTGCGACCGGGCGCCCCGCCCCCGACCCGCGCGGCCTGGAACCTCGAGGTCTACCGCGATCAGCTGGCCGAGATCGGGCGCGATCTTGGGCGCGGCGTGATCGAAGCGGCCCAGGCCGAGGCGGCACGGACCGAGATCAGCCGCCGCATTCTGGCCGCCGACAGCGCGCCGGCACGGCCGCCGCGGCCGGCGCGGCCGAACCGGATCACGGTGCTGGTGCTGATCGCGGGCATGCCGCTGGCGGCGCTGACGCTTTACCTCACTCTTGGCCACCCCGGCCTGCCCGCCCGGCCCTTCGCCGAGCGCGCCGCCGAGGCGGCCCGGCCGGAGGCGGTGCCCCAGACCGTGCTCGATGCCGTATCCCACCTCGCCGAACGCCTGAAGGCGGAGCCGAACAACCTCGAGGGCTGGACCCTGCTCGCCCAGTCCTACGGCAAGCTGGAGCGGCTGCCCGAGGCGGTCGAGGCGTGGCGCCGCGCCGCCGCCCTCGCCCCCGACGACCCGGACCTCAGCGGCGCCCTCGCCGAGGCGCTGACCCGCGCCAACCAGGGGCTGGTGCCCGATGAGGCGCGCCGGCTGTTCGAGGCCGTGCTTATCAGGAGCGCGCACGAGCCGCGCGCCAGCCACTATCTGGCCCTGGCCCGGTTCCAGGCCGGCGACGACCAGGGCGCCCTTGAGGGCTGGGCCGGGCTGGTCGCCGCCAGCCCCGAGGACGCGCCCTGGCTGCCGCTGGTGCGTCAGCGCATCGCCGAGGTCGCCGGCCGGCTGAAGCTCGACGCCGCCAGCGTCACTCCGAAGGCGCTGCCGCCCCGCGGCCCCGGTCCCGGGGCCGCCGCCGACCGCGGTCCGGCGATCGCCGCCATGGTCGAGGGACTGCGGGTCAAGCTGGAGGCCGATCCCGCCGACATCGAGGGCTGGCTGCGCCTGATCCGCGCCTATGAGGTGCTGGGCGATGGCGCAAAACGGCTGGAGGCAGCGCGCCATGCCCGCGCCGCAGCGCCACGCCGGCCCGAGGTTCTGGTCGCGCTAGCCGAGGCGGTGATCGCCGCCGCGCCCGCCGCCGGCCCGGCCAACCGTCTGCCCGCCGAGGCCGAAGCGGCGCTGCGCGAGGCGCTGGCCATTGCCCCGGCCACCCCGGCCGCCCTCTGGTATCTTGGCCTCGACGCCGCCCAGGCCGGCAAGGCGCCGGAGGCGCGGCCGCTGCTGGAAACACTGCTGCGGCAGCTCGACCCGGCCGGCCCCGACTATACGGCGGTCAAGGCCCGGCTCGACAGTCTGAAGTAGGCCGCCGTCAGTCGGGGCTGCGCTCGGTGAGCCGGCGTGCCCAGACGATGCGCTTGTGGATACCGAGGCGGGCCGCGATGGTGGCGTCGTCGACCCCGGCCGCGAGCAGGCGCTGCAATTCCTCCTCGCCGGCACCGGTCAGGCGCTTGCGCGAGCCGATGCCGCGGGTGAACGGCCCCTGGGGAATGGTGGGTTCGGCCAGCGCCGCCGCCGCCTCGGGCGAGGGCGGCGGGGCCTGCGGGGCGGCGAGGCGGCCGCCGCCGCTCTCGAAGCCATCGAGTCGCTGCTTCAGCGTCGCCGCCTGACGCTCAAAGCCGTCGACCCGGGCCAGGGTGGCGTCGTTGCGGGTGTCGAGCACGTCGAGCCGCCGCTCCAGCACCGCGATATGGGCCTCGATGTCGTCGAAGCGGCCGGCTTTCAGGTCCTTGGCCGCGTCGTCGCGCCCGCTGCCGCTCAGGGCCTGGGTCAGGGCCGCCGCCGTCCACTCGCCGAGCGTCTGGCGCGCCGCCTTGGCCGCCGCCGAAACCGCGGTCTGCAGCTCGGGTGGAATGCCGCGCACCGTCCAGATTTTCGATCCGCCTGTCACGCGCCTGCCCCCCGTCATACCCGCCCGGCGCCGGCGCCGCCTCACGCGCGCCTCCTGATGCCGGGACTCCAACCTCTCTCTTAACGTATGTCCGTAAGGCCGTCAAATCAACGAAACAAAGTTTATCCGGAATCCCGGCCGGGGCGGCAAGTATGTCACAGGTATGTCTCGATTCGCCGGCGGGACCGCGAAAATTCAGCTTTTGCCCGCCGGGGAATTTTGTTAGGGTCCCCTGCCCCACATTCGGGCCGGACAGAACAAAGCTCCGGCATCGCGATGCCTCTCCAAACAATCCGGACAGCGATCGGAAAGCCGGGAGACGGCCGGGAGAAATTCAGGAGGAAAACAGATGGACGACGCCAAGCAAATTCTTGCGGACCTTAATGGTTACTACTTGGAAGACCTCACGGTCGGCATGTCGGCGGTCTATGCCAAGACCATCACCGATACCGATATCGTGATGTTCGCCGGGATTTCGGGCGACACCAATCCGGTCCACCTCAACCATGATTACGCCTCGGCGACCATGTTCAAGACCCGGATCGCCCATGGCATGCTGTCGGCCGGCTTCATCTCCACCGTGCTCGGCACCAAGCTGCCCGGGCCGGGCTGCATCTACATCTCCCAGACCCTCAAGTTCAAAGCGCCGGTGCGAGTCGGCGATACCGTGGTCGCCCGCGCCACCATTACCGACATCGTTCCGGACAAGAAGCGGGTGACCCTCAAGACCGTATGCTCGGTCGGCGAGACCGTGGTCATCGATGGCGAAGCCACCGTGATGGTCCCGGTCCGCGGCTGAACCGCCGCCGCCGCGGACGCGCGCCGATGCGCATCTTCCGGAGCTACCTACAACTCCCCGCGGTGGCGCGGGGAGCGGTGGTGGTGCTGGGCAATTTCGACGGCCTGCACCGCGGCCACCAGGGCGTGATCGGCCGCGGCCGGGCGATCGCTGAGGAAACCGGGCTCTCGCTGGCGGTGCTGACCTTCGAGCCGCATCCGCGCAGCGTCTTCCGTCCCGACGGGCCGCCCTTTCGCCTGACGCCGTTCCGGATCAAGGAGCGCCAGTTGGAGGCGCTCGGGGTTGACAGTCTGGTCGTCGCTCATTTCGACGAGGCGTTCCTGCACCGGGACGCCGAAAACTTCGTGACCGAGGTGCTGGTCGGCGGGTTGGCCGCCCGCCACATCGTTGCCGGTGCCGACTTTCATTTCGGCCACCGCCGCGGCGGCTCGATGGAGGTGCTGGAGCGCATGGGCCGCAGCCACGGCTTCGCGGTCACCGCCGTGGCGCTGATCCCCGACCACACCGGCGCCGCCCTGTCCTCGACCCGCATCCGCACCGCCCTGGTCGAGGGCCGGCCGCGCGACGCCGCCTTTGTGCTCGGCCGGGCCTGGGAGATCGAGGGCCGGGTCGAGACCGGCGCCCGGCTCGGCCGCACCCTGGGCTTCCCGACCGCCAACCTGCATCTCGGCGAGTATCTGCGCCCCCGGCTCGGCGCCTATGCCGTGCGAGCCGGGATCGACACCGGTCTGTCAACGGTATGGCACGACGGCGTGGCCAATTTCGGCCGTCGCCCGACCGTGAATGGCGAGGATGAACGGCTGGAAACCCACCTCTTCGCCTGCGACCAGGACCTTTACGGCCGCCACCTTCGGGTGCAGCTGATCGAGTTCCTCCGCCCCGAGCGCCGCTTCGACAGCCTCGACGCGCTCAAGACCCAGATCGGCGCCGACGTGGTGGCGGCGAAGACGGCACTGGCGGTTTGAGCCTCGGGCGATAAAAAAAAAGCGGGGAACCGAAGCTCCCCGCTTTTTCCGGACCGATGAAAAGAACCCGGTCAGTTCTTGCTCTTGTCGACCAGCCGACGGGCGGCGATCCAGGGCATCATCGCGCGCAGCCGGCCCCCCACCTCCTCGATCGGGTGCTCGGCGCTGCGGCGCCGGCTGGCCTTGAAGCTGGGCTGGCCGATCTTGTTCTCGAGCATGAAGTCGCGCACGAAGCGGCCCGACTGGATGTCTTCGAGCACCCGCTTCATCTCCTTCTTGGTCTCGTCGGTGATGATGCGCGGGCCGGTCTTGTAATCGCCGTATTCGGCGGTGTTGGAAATCGAGTAGCGCATGTTGGCGATGCCGCCCTCATAAATCAGGTCGACGATCAGCTTGACCTCGTGCAGGCACTCGAAATAGGCCATCTCGGGGGCGTAGCCCGCCTCGACCAGGGTCTCGAAGCCGGCCTGAATCAGGCTGGTCAGGCCGCCGCAGAGCACGACCTGCTCGCCAAAGAGATCGGTCTCACATTCCTCGCGGAAAGTCGTTTCGATCACGCCGGCCCGGCCGCCGCCAACCGCCGACGCATAGGAGAGCGCGATTTCGAGGGCGTTGCCGCTGGCGTTCTGATGGACCGCGACCAGACAGGGCACGCCGCCGCCGCGCTGGTATTCGCCGCGCACGGTATGGCCGGGACCCTTCGGCGCAATCATGAAGACGTCGAGATCCGCCCGGGGCTCGATCAGGCCGAAATGGATGTTGAGACCATGAGCGAAGGCCAGCGCCGCCCCCTGCTTCATGTTGGGCGCAAGGTCGGTCTGATAGAGTTCGGCCTGCAACTCGTCGGGCACCAGGATCATCAAGAGATCGCTGGTCCGGGCCGCCTCGGCCGGAGTGACGACGGTGAACCCGGCCGCCTCGGCCTTCCTGACGCTGGCGCTGCCGGCGCGCAAGGCCACCCGTACCTGGGCGACGCCGCTGTCGCGGAGGTTCTGGGCGTGGGCGTGACCCTGGCTGCCATAGCCGACAATGGTCACGGTCTTGCCTTTGATCAGGTTAACGTCGGCATCCCGATCGTAATAAACGCGCATGGAGTCAATCCTCGAATGAGTCGCGAGTGTGTTCGCTGAGCTGGAAAAGGCTAGAAACCGCCCGGACCGCGGGACATGGCCACGACACCGGTACAGCTGACCTCGACCAGCCCGAGCTGGCTCATGAGGCCGATGAAGTCCGACAGTTCGATCGCGGTGCCGGTCAGCTCGAAGATGAACGAGTTCAGCGTCGCGTCGACCACCCGGGCCTTGAAGATCTCGGCAATGCGCATCGATTCGATGCGCTTCTCGCCGACGCCGGCGACCTTGACCAGCGCCAGTTCGCGCTCGACGCTCGGCCCCTCGTCGGTGAGGTCATGGACCCGGTGCACCGGCACCAGCCGATCGAGCTGGGCCTTGATCTGCTCGATGATCATCGGTGTACCCGAGGTCACGATCGTGATGCGCGAGAGATTGTTTTCCTTGTCGATCTCCGAAACGGTCAGGCTCTCGATATTGTAGCCCCGTCCGGAAAAAAGACCGATCACCCGCGCAAGAACGCCGGGCTCGTTATCCACCAGCACCGCAATCGTGTGCTTTTCGATTTTGTCAGTCAGGTCATTGGGCATGGGTCACATCTTCTTTAAGGAAGGCATTGATCTTGGCTGCTGCCGCACCTGAATCTCCGTCGTTGAATTCAACGAGTTCAAAGAGATCGTCCAAAATCGGCACGCGATCCCGGTCAGTAAACGTATCCAAGGGACCTGAGCCGGCCTGATCTTCATCCCAAACTTCCACCGCCACCAGGGAACCTCCGGCTCGTCGGCCATAGTCCGACGCGGGCGCACGGCGAAGCTCGAAGCGCAAGCCGTCGGCTGTTGCCGAAAAAGCGCTCGAGCATGGTTGACGATCCCGGCGCCGCCAGGAAATCCTTCGGAGCTGAGTCATCGCGAGAAGTTTCGCGACGAGACGAAGCCGCTTGTCATCAGAGATCATCGATGACTCCATTACGCCGCTGGGCGATTACGTTCTGGTAGTCCACCCAGCAGTTCCTGACCAAGCCGTGAATATTCCAAAGCAGCGCCAGCAACGTCGAAGGATCGTCCTCGGTCCCCTCGCCAGGCACTTCAACGATGAGCCCCCGATACCGATCCGCATGATGCCGCAACTCCGAAAGAGCGTTTGCCCCGTCCCGCGACAACTCTGCCTCGTAAGCGCCAAGCAACGCGACGCACTCCCTGATATCCGATACGATCTCAAGCCGTTTGTCGGGGTAACATCGAATTGCCTCTCCGAGTGAGGTGATCCGCGAACCGATCCGGTCCAGGAAATCATCCGCCAGCGCCGTAAACGCGACCCGGCGGCTGACCTTGCGCCGAACGGCGGTAATCTGCCACGCAGCATACCCCGAAACCAGCAGGGAAGCCAGCGAGGCAAAGTCCGCCAGTTTTCCCAGCCAGTCCCACATGCCGGCCGTCACCCTACACCAGCACCATCCCGTCCTCGGGGGTGGCGGATTCCGGCTTGTCGGCGGGGCCGAGCAGCATGTCGTTGTGGGCCTTGCCGCCGGGAATCATCGGGAAGCAGTTTTCGGCGGGGTCGACCGCGATGTCGGCGATCACCGGCCCCGGGGTCTCGATCATCGTCCTGATGACATCGTCGAGTTCGGACACCCGGGTGGCGCGCAGACCAGTGGCACCAAAGGCCTCGGCGAGCTTGACGAAATCGGGCTGGCCGTTGAAATGGCTCTGGGAATAGCGGGACCCATGCAGCAATTCCTGCCACTGGCGCACCATGCCCATGTACTGGTTGTTGAGCAGGAAGACCTTGATCGCGGCGCCGCACTGGACCGCGGTGGCCATCTCCTGGATGTTCATCATGATCGAGGCATCGCCGGAGATGCCGACCACCAGCGACTCGGGATGGGCGACCTGCACCCCGATCGAGGCCGGCAGGCCGTAGCCCATGGTGCCGAGGCCGCCCGAGGTCAGCCAGCGGAACGGTTCGTCGAAGGGCAGGAACTGGGCGGCCCACATCTGATGCTGCCCGACCTCGGTGGTGATGTAGTAATCCTTGCCCTTGATCGCCTCACGCAGACGCTCCAGCGCGAATTGCGGCTTGATGATCCGGTCGGATTTGGCATAGCGCAGACAGTCGCGCTTGCGCCAGGTGTTGATCTGCGCCCACCAATCCTTGATCGCCGCGGTGTCGGGGCGCTTCTGGCGCGCCTTCCAGATCCGGATCAGGTCCTCGAGGACATGGGCGGCGTCGCCGACCACCGAGAGATCGACCCGGACGTTCTTGTTGATCGAACTGGGGTCGATATCGATGTGGATCTTCTTGGAACCGGGGGCGAAATCGGCGATTCTGCCGGTGACCCGGTCATCAAAGCGGGCGCCGACCGCCACCATGACATCGCAGCCATGCATGGCCAGATTGGCCTCATAGGTACCGTGCATGCCCAGCATGCCGAGGAACTGGGCGTCGCTGGCCGGATAGGCCCCCAATCCCATCAGGGTCGTGGTGCAGGGATAGCCGGTCATGCGCACGAACTGAGTCAGCAGCTTGCACGCCATGGTCCCCGAATTGACCACCCCGCCGCCGACATAGAAAATCGGCCGCCTGGCCCCGGCCAGCAGGTCCACCGCCTCCTCGACCCGGGCCAGATCCGGCTTCACCTGGGGCTTGTAGCTCTTGTGCGTCACCTGCTGGGGCGTGACATACGGCCCCTCGTTGAACTGGACGTCCTTGGGAATGTCGAGCAGCACCGGACCCGGCCGCCCGGTGCGGGCGACATAAAAGGCCTCGTGCAGGGTGCGCGCCAGATTCTTGACGTCCTTGACCAGATAATTGTGCTTGGTGCAGGAGCGGGTGATGCCGGTGGTGTCGGCCTCCTGGAAAGCGTCGTTGCCGATCAGATGGGTCGGCACCTGACCGCTGAGGCAGACCAGCGGCACGCTGTCGAGCAGGGCGTCGGTCAGACCGGTCACGGCATTGGTGGCGCCCGGACCCGAGGTCACCAGTACACAGCCGACCTTGCCGGTCGACCGGGCATAGCCCTCGGCGGCATGAACCGCCGCCTGCTCGTGGCGAACCAGAATGTGGCGGATGTCATTCTGCTGAAAGAGGGCATCATAGATCGGCAACACCGCGCCGCCGGGATACCCGAAAACAACCTCGACGCCCTGATCCTTCAGGGCTTTCAGAATGATCTGGGCTCCGCTCATCAACTGTTCAGCCATGGTCTCCAACCTTCGTGCTCACTGTCGCTGTCCCGGACGCCTCAGGCCCCGAACGCCACCCCCAAACGCCGCACGCGTCACACGCCGCACAAGCCGCGCCAGGGGCGCCGCCGTCCATGCGCCGCTCCGGGAGTGGCAACCTAGACGGCCCGTTCCGTCAGGTCAAACCAAATCGGCGAATTAACGAAAAGAAATACCGTGCGTTCGTTTGCGAAAATTACGCGAACGAGGCCGCAGCGGCTCCCGCAGCTCCCTGGCGGCGCGGCCGGGCGACGGGCCGGGGGGGGCCGGCCCGTCCCTTGACCGGCGGCGGTTACGGCCGCGGCCGTCCGAGGTAATCGTGGAAGACGACCTCGCTGCGGCTGCCGGCGATCGCGCTCGGATCGTAAACCGGACTCTCACGAACCAGCCGCTCGGTCAGATCGACCTTCACCGTTTCGGCCCCGGCGTCGATGCCGGTGAACACGGCCAGCGACACCATTACCGTCCGGGGATCGCCCCAGGCCTCGGTGTCGACCACGAGATGCTGCATCCGCCACACCTCGTCATCGACCAGGAAGTCGACGATATGGCCGATCCTGGAGTCGCTGGCCTCGAGCTGATAGCCGATCAGCCGCTGAGCCCGGCACAGCACCGGCGAGGGCAGCGCCGCGCCGCCCGGCGGCGCGACATGGGCGGTGGGAACGCCGTTGGCATGGGTCAGCCAGTAGGGCATCCATTCAAAAAACGTGTGCAGCGCCACCTCGTGCTGCCGCGACAGCGGCGCGTCCACGACCATCACCGGGCTCGCCGCCGCCTGGGCGCAGGTGATCCTGACCGGAAAGTCGCGCGCCGGCCAACGGGTGCGGCCGAAGGCGGCCGGTGTCACCAGCAGATGGCGGCGGTTGAACCAGCCCCCGGTATCGGCGACCAGATACCGTAAATCGTGGGTGCGCTCATCGAACAGGAAGTCCTCGAGCGTGCCAAGAGGACCGTCGAGCGCCGCCACCGAATAGCCGAAGAGTTCCTTCATGCTTCGGAGCATCTGAAACCTCCCTCTCCTGTCGGCGCCGTCCCGCCCGACCACGGCGTCCGCAGCCTCCCCCAGCCGGCGTCGAACCCTGTCGGCCCCCTGTCGGGTACCCAAGAAATTTGCAGCAAAGGCGCAAAGTTCAAGACCGTAGCGGCCATCACCTCCCTTCAACCGACGCATGACCGGCCCCGCCCCGGCCCCCCTGAGGCAACTTGTCGCAGGGGATATCGGCCACGGTCCGGCCGCCCTATTTTGCCCGCCTTTTGTTTCCGTTGGGTTTCAGAGCGTTGCCTCCCAACCGCTATACGCAAGGCCCCTGACCGGCAGCCAGGAATGCTCATCGAGCATACTTTGCCAGGGAGCGACCGGTTGCATCTCCTGGCAAATTGGCATACCTTGCCCCGGCTAAGGGTATAATGCGGCGTCCCCCTATCACCTTCACCTGATATCCGGTATGCTCCAGAAGGTTCGACACAAAATATAGTGAGCGATTGCCATCCGGCCTCGTTCACCCCGAGGCCGCGAAGCCGGCCCGGCGGGAGCTGAACGGGCCGAAAGGCCGGGACGGGATGCCGAGCGCCGGAAGAAACCGGTGAAAAGAACAGAGATCACGGTATTATCAGTGGATTACCAGCCTGGAGAGAGCCGATGAGTTGGACGGACGAGCGGATTGAACAGCTCAAAACCCTTTGGGGCCAGGGAATGAGTGCCAGCGAGATCGCCGACGTTCTCGGCGACGTCAGTCGTAATGCGGTCATCGGCAAGGCGCACCGGTTGGGCCTTTCGGGGCGTCCCTCACCGATCAAGAAGAAGACCACCCGAGGCGCCACCATCCTGGCGCTGACCGAGCGGATGTGCAAATGGCCGGTCGGCGATCCCAAGCATCAGGATTTCCATTTCTGCGGTCGCCCGGCCCAGCTCGGCATGCCCTATTGCGCCGAACACGCCGCCATCGCCTATCAGCCAGCCTCAAAGAAGCGCCCCGAAGACCGCAAAGCCAGCGCCGTCTGATCGCCGGTGCCGACACCGCTCCCGCCCAGTCCGGTCCGGACGTGCGGGACAGGTGAGAGTTTGTAAACCTCTCCCCGCGATAATCCCACCATCCCGGCGACCGCGCCGGGCGGAGGGTGGTCAGACAGTAGTCCAGGTCGGAGCGCCGGTCCGGCGCGAGGAGAGGATACGATGTTCGATTTTCTCAAGATTCTGGTTCCGGCCAAGAAGGTGCCGCCGAAACCGAAGGCCGAGAGCGCGGTCATTCAGGTGGACAGCCGCAGCTATCCTCTGGTCACATTGAACGCCAAGGGCTTCGTCGCCGGCAATCACGATGCCTCGATCGCCCAGGGCCAATTGGCCTCGATCACGGTGGCGGTCGATGATCGCTGGGGCAAGTTTACCTTCAGCACCCGCGTCACCATCACCTCGGTCAACGCCAACCAGCAGTTCGGCGCCTCGTTCGGCCTGATCGCGCCGGAGATCGAGAAGGTGCTGGCCACCTACGCCAAGAACCGCAAGGCGACCCCGGCGGCGAAAAAGGCCTGACCGGGCCGGGTCCCGGCCCGGTCGCCACGTCTCAGCTTGCCTTCGGCCGTTCCTGATCGGGACCGCCGGCCGGTGGCGGCGGCACCATCTGCTCGGCCGGCGCTGGTGCCGGCTTGGCCTCGGGCGCGGCCTGCGGCGGTGCTGGCGCCGGCCGCGGCGACGGCCCGCTTTTCAGCTTCTGATGGACGGTCTGGGCAATGCTCATCAACTGATCGCGCTCGAAGCGCCCGACCAGGGCATAGCTCAACACCCCCTCGGCCCAATAGAAGCTGGCGATCTCGCCGTGCTTGACGAAGCTGAACGCCGACTGCTGATCGGCCTTGGGCGTGCCGACAAACAGGGTCAGGCGATTGCCGCCCTCGGTCTCGTACATATATTGCGCGACAGCGCCACCCTCGGCGGGCAGCGAGCGGCCACCGATCAGCCGGTAGCCGATGGCGCCGAGATCCGGGCCGAACACCGATCGCCCCAACCGCTCCGACAGCCAGTTGTTGAGGGCATCCTGATTGTCGGCGCCCATCTCGACCTCGAACCGCGAATGGGCATAGAAGGTGTGAGCCTGGGTCGCCTCCTCGGCAAACGCCTGCAGGGTCGGCTGCCCCGCCGGCGCCTGAGCCACCGGCACCGTCACCACCTGACCGCGTCCGAGCCAGCCGGCGCCCAGCCCGGCGGCGATGAAGGTCACCGCCGCCGCCAGCCGCCGCCAGCCGGGCTGCGACCACCAGGAGCGCCGGGCCGCCGCCGCATCCAGCCGCTGGCCCAGGCGTTCGCCGAGATCGACGAGGCGCCCATCGGCCGGTTCCTTCAGAATTGAATCGAAAAGGCTGTGCAACGTCGCGTTCTGGGTGCGATAGGCCTCGACCCGGCGCGCCGCTTCCTCGTCCTCGGCCAGCCAGGTTTCAACCTCGATGCGCCGGGCCGAATCCAGCTGTCCGTCGACATAGGCATGCAGATCGCTGTCCCGCATGTCGCTTCTCCTTTCCGCTCCTCTGGGGCCGGGGTCCGCTCGGAAGCCCCGGCGCCGCTACTTCACCCGGCGCAGCGTCACCGCCAGCGTGCCGCCGGCCAATCTGATCCGCACCGCTTCCCGCGCCCGGCTCAACCTCGACATCACCGTGCCGATCGGCACCTCCAGCACCGCCGCCACCTCCTCGTACTTCAGCCCCTCCAGGGCCACCAGCAGCAACACCTGCCGCTGCTCGGCGGGCAGCGTTTCCAGCACCCGCATCATCTCTCCCAGTTCGACCCGCGCCTCCTGGTTGGCGGGCTCCGAGAGCCGGGATTCGATCACCTCGTCCACCGCCACTTCAACCGGCCGTGCCGCCCGGCTGCGCACCTGATTGACATGCACGTTGTGCATGATCGTGAACAGCCAGGCCCGCAGGTTGGTGCCGGCCACGAACTTGTCGGCCCGGGACAAGGCCCGGGTCAGCGCCTCCTGAACCAGATCGTCGGCGTCGTTGCGGTCGCGCACCAGGGCACGCGCATAGCGACGCAGCGACGCGATATGGACTTCCAGCTCGATCCCGAAGATACTCAAGGGCGCCGTCCGCTGTTGGGTGGGAGCGCCGGGACTATACCTCGGAATCGGCAAAATGTCCGGTCCTAGAAGCATGAACAGCGGCACCGGCGATTTTATTCACGGGAGCGGGAAAAAAATTCGCCGGGGCCCCGGCCTGCCGGGGCATAGTGGCGCCCCCGGCTTCCCAGGACCCTCCCGATGCGCGCCACCGACCTTCAGGGCATCGTCACCGCCACCGTCACCGTCAATACCGCCGTCGACACCCTGATGACCGATCTCGGCAGCGCCCTCGGCGCCCTCGGGGCGGCGGTGCGCACCGTGCTCCATACCCCCAATTATCCCAATCCCCATCTGATGCTGGCGCTGATGGTGCAGTTGCGCGACAGCGGCGCGCCGGCCTTCATCCTCAATTGCAATGGCAAGGACCGGCTGGTGGTCGGCGAGGACCGCGGCCGCGAGGTCACCGTTCACGAGGCCTGGAAACTGCCGCTGGTCGCCTTCATGGTCGATCATCCGGCCTGCCACTTGGCCCACCTGCTGCGCGCCCCCGAAAACACTCTGGTCACGGTGATCGACGAAGGCCACCTCTCCTTCCTCGATCAGGCCGGACTGCCGCCGCGCAGCCACCTCTTCTGCCCCCATGGCGGCCCCGAGGCCATCCCGGACCCCCGCCCGGCCCGGGATCGCGGCGTGGCGCTGATGTTTTCCGGCAACGTTACCGATCCCGGTCCCGAGGCGGCCTGGCTCGACCGGGTTTCGGGTGGCCGCGCCCTGGTCCGGGCCGCGCTCGCCGAGGCGCTGGAGGCTGTACGTGTCGGTGGCCTGGAGCCGTACGCGGCAATCTTCGATGCGTACACCCGGCGCGAGATGGCGGCGACGCCGCTGACGGTGGCCAAAGCCGTGACCGAACTCGATGCCTACGCCATGATGGCCCGGCGCTTTGAGGTGCTGCGCGCCATCACCGGCCACCGGGTTTCGGTGCTCGGCGAGGTCTCCGGCACCAGCGCCCTCGACCACCATGATCTCCAGGGCACCACCTCCTTTGCCCGCAGCCGCAGCCTGATGGCCGAGACCCGGGTGCTGATCAACAGCCGCTCGACCTTCGGGCGCGGCGGCCATGAGCGCATCTTTTATGGCCTCAGCCGGGGCGCGGTGGTGGCCACCGAGCCCAGCACCTTTCTCCGCGAAGACCTCGATGCCGGCCTCGGCATGGTGCCGCTGCCCGCCGATCCCGCCGACCTCGACGACTTCGTCTCCGACCTGCTCGGCGATCCCGACCGCCTCGACCGGTTGCGCGCCAGGGGCCTCGCCGGCTATGGCGAGCGCCACAGCTGGCGCGAGCGCGCCGGCCGAATCGTCGCCGGCCTCTCCGCCCATGCCCTGGCCGAGCCGCTCCGACGCTGAGCCGCGCCATGTCTGTCGTCTGTCGTTTTGCGCCCAGCCCGACCGGTCACCTCCATCTCGGTCACGCGTACGCCGCGCTGTACGCGTGGCGTACAGCGATCGAGGCCGGCGGCCGCTTTCTGCTCCGGATCGAGGATATCGACCGCCAGCGATGCCGCCCCGGCTTCGAGCGCGACCTGATCGAAGATCTGGACTGGCTCGGCCTGACCTGGGAGCAGCCGGTCCGCCGGCAGTCGGAGCATTTCGCCGATTACCGTGCCGCCCTGGCCCGGCTCCAGGAGCTGGGCGTGGTCTATCCCTGCTTTTGCAGCCGCCAGGACATCGCGCTCGCCGGTGGCGCCCCCCATGGCGGCGACGCAGACGGCCCGCTCTACCCCGGCCGCTGCCGCGCCCTCGCGGCCGCCGACGCCGCGGCGCACATCGCTGAAGGCCGGGCGTACGCCTCGCGCCTCGACCTCGGCCGGGCGCTGACCCTGACCGGTCCGCTCGACTGGTACGACCGCAGCGCCGGCCGGCAGACGGCCCGGCCCGAGCGCCTCGGCGATCTCGTGCTGGCCCGGCGCGACACCCCGACCAGCTATCACCTCAGCGTCACCCTCGACGACGCCCTTCAGGGCGTGACCCTGGTTACCCGCGGCACCGATCTCTTTGCCGCCACCCACAGCCACCGTCTGCTGCAAGCGCTGCTCGGCCTGCCCACGCCGGACTATCATCACCATCCGCTGTTGACCGGCGCCGATGGCCAAAGGCTGGCAAAGCGCAACGGCGCCCTCCCGATCCGCGCCCTGCGAAGCGCCGGACACAGCGCCGCCGCGGTGCGGGCGATGGCGGGCTTTCCCGACCCCGGCTAGCCCCAGGCGCGCAGCCCGGCGGCCAGCGCCAGATAGTCGGGATGCTCGGGTCCGAGCAGGCCATGGCGGATCAGAAAATCGATGATCACGAGATTGCAGTTGAACTTGAACGCATCGCTGTCGCGCACGATCTCGGCCACCCGCTCCCAGGGCAGACGCTCGAAGCTCTCGACCTCGCCGTCGGTATTGCGCGGCTCGAAGTCGCGCGGCACTTCGAGATCGTAGACAAAGAGGCAATCGGCCTTCACCCCGGCCGGCTGTTCCAGCCGGTAGGTCACGGTGCCGACGGGCACGGCCCGGCGCGCCAGCTCGGGGCCGATCGCCGCCTCCTCGTATGCTTCCTTGATCAGATTGTCGCGCAGGCTGAGCCCGACCGGCTGGCCGCCCGCAATCAGATTGTCAAGCTTGCCCGGCGCCACCGACCGGTCCCGTGAACGGGTGGCGATCCAGAGATCCAGCCCGCCATCAGGCCGCCGGAGATAGCCGTTGACATGGATGCCGTAAGCAATGGTGCCAAAAGAGGCCACCGCCGCCCGGTCGAGCGAAAACAGCGGCGGCGCGCCCCAGGCCGGATAGACCGGATAATGCTCGCCGCGCGGCGCCGGCACCACGCCCTCGGCCACCAGGACCGCGATCAGATCGCCGAGCGCCGTGGTGCGGGACAGGAAGCTGTCGAAGCGCCCCAGGAGTGAAACGCGGTCCCCGGCCACCGCCACGGTGTCGCCAAACGCCGCCAGCCGCTCGGCCAGGGCATGCCGCACCCAGCCGACCCGCACGCCCGCCACCCAGAATCCTCGAAATCCCGAGAGATCACAGCTGTTGCAGGCCCTGATATGGTCTAGATAAGCCATGGACGCGGGTCTAGCCGGTCGCGGCTTCTGTTGCAACCGCTAAGTCGGACCCCGAGCGGGGGAGCGGGTTGCCGCCGGCCGGCGGATCGACAATGAATGGATGCCGAACCCACCGCCGCGTCAGCCGGCCGAAGGAAACCATGGACAACGACGTCTATTTTGTCGGAATCACCCGCCAGACCGAAACCGGTGGGCTCGGACGGCTGCGAACGCCGGTGGTGGTGCCAGCCTGGCAGGTTTACCCGACCCGGCGCCAACTGGCCGACTTCGCGGCGCCGCTGCTGGCAATTCTGGCCGAGGACGATCAGGTGGTCGAGATCACCTCGGGGGCGGTGCTCGGCCGCTATGGCGTCAGCCAGGAGCTTTCGGTCGGGCTGGAGATCGTCGCCGGCCCTCACTTTGCCGTCGAGCAGGTGGCGGCGACGGTCTTCCGCCTCGCCCGCGATGCCGTGCAGCAGGACGCCTTCATCGCCCGGGTGCTGCCGCCCGACGAATGGGCCGACAACACCCGCCCCGGCCTGACCCTGACCTTCCGCACCCCGCAGCGAATCGGCGCCCTCCAGCGCCTGCGCGACCGCATCAACGGCTTCGCCGGCGACGGCTGGCCGATCGACGGCTTCACCACCATTCCCGCCACCGGGGAGTCGGTGGGGCTGGTCAGCGGCCTGCGCTATATCTTTCTGCCCGAAATCAGCATCCGCTGGGACCTCGCGCTGCGCCGGCAGTTGACCGGGACCGAGGACGCCATGGACATCATCCTCCTCGACCAGTCGGCCAAGATCGGCCGCCTGACCCGGGCTCTTGAGGATGAGCCGATGATCGAGCGGGCCTGGCTCAACTGGTTCGACGTCATCGTCGGCGGCCTTGAGGATTATGACGATCTGATCGCCCGTCTCCAGGCCGCCGAACCGGCATCGGGCGACGAGACCTCGATGTCGCGCAAGCAGTTTTCCGAGCTGCTCGGCCTGACCAACCAGAGCGTTCTCACCCAGCGGCTGAAGGCGGTCGAGGTGGTGCCGCCGGCGGCCTTCGCCGTGGCGGGATGACCGCCGGCGCCGGGCCCGCCGCCGGGTCCGGCCCGGTGACGGCGGATGCGACACCGGGAAGGCCGGCGACCGCCCGCCGGCCTCCCCCATTCACCCGGTTGCCACCGCCGGACAAACGTCGTAAGTGTGCCCGATCATCGACGGAGCGGACGGCGCATGTTGAAGACGGCCTATGCACGACGGGGGCTGGTGGTAGCGCCCCATCATCTGGCGGCGCAGGCCGGGCTTGCGGTGCTGCGGGACGGCGGCGATGCCATCGAGGCGATGGTCGCCACCTCGGCGGCCTCGGCGGTGGTGGCGCCGCATCTCAACGGCCTTGGCGGCGACGCCTACTGGCTGATTCACGAGCCCGGCAAGCCGCCGATGGCCATCGAGGCCGCGGGCGCCGCCGGGCGTGCCGTCTCGCCGGACCTGTACCGCAGCCACCGCCTGACCGAGATTCCCGGTCGCGGGCCGCTCGCCGCCAACACCGTGGCCGGCATGGTCGCCGGCTGGTCGTCCGCCCTGGCCATCAGCCGGGGCTGGGGCGGCCGGCTGCCGCTGGCCCGGCTGCTCGAGGAGGCGATCCGCCACGCCCGCGACGGCGTGCCGGTGGCCGCCAGCCACGCCGGCCGGTTGGCCGAGGACGCCAGGGATTTGCTGACCCAGCCCGGTTTCGGCCGGGTCTACCTGCCCGGCGGCCATGCCCCCAGGGCCGGGGCGCTGATGGTTCAGGCCTCCTTGGCCAAGACCCTGGAACGGCTCGCCGCCGCCGGTGCCGACGATTTTTATCGGGGCGAACTGGCCGGCGTGATCGCCCGCGAACTCAAGGCCGCCGGCAGCCCGATCAGCCGCGAGGATCTCGCCGACCATTGGGCGCGGCTGGTCGAGCCTTTGTCGGTGCGACTCGCCGACGCCACGGTTTATAATCTGCCGCCGCCAACCCAGGGCCTGACCGCGCTGATGATTCTCGGCATCGTCGACCGCCTCGCCATCGACGGGCCGGACAGCGCCCTCCACATCCACAGTCTGGTCGAGGCGACCAAGCACGCCTGCCGGGTACGCGACCTCTACGTCACCGATCCCTTCTATATGAGCGCCGACGCCAAGGACTTCCTGCTCCCCGATGTGCTCGACGAGGTCGCGGCGGTGGTCGATGCCGATCAGGCCCAGCCCTGGTCCGATGCCGGCGGCCATGGCGAGTCGGCTTGGCTGGGCGTGATCGACGGTGCCGGCCGTACCGTCAGCTGCATGCAGAGCCTGCATTGGGCTTTTGGCTCCGGTGTCACCCTGGAGCACACCGGCATGCTCTGGCACAACCGCGGCGCCGGCTTCAGCCTTCAGCCGGGCGCGGTCAATCATCTGATCAGCGGCCGCAAGCCCTACCACACCCTCTGCCCGGCGCTGGCGCTGTTCGACGATGGCCGGGTGATGGGCTTCGGCGGCATGAGCGGCGAAAACCAGCCGCAAAGCCAGGCCGCGCTCTATAGCCGTTACGCCCGCTTCGGCCAAAGCCTGCAATCGGCGGTCAGCGCGCCCCGCTGGTATCTCGGCCGGCGCCATGGCAGCGGCGGCGCCACCCTCAAGCTGGAGAACCGCTTTGCCCCCGAGGTGATCGACTCCCTGCGCCGTAGCGGCCACCCGCTGGAACTGACCGAGCCCTACTCCGACCAGATGGGCCACGCCGGCGCCGTCGTCTGCACCCCCAGCGGCACCCTCGAAGGCGCCACCGACCCCCGCTCCGACGGCACCGTCGCCGCCTGGTAGGTATTTTCGTGTCCGGCACGGTTTTTTTGCCATCGCTGAAAGAGAGGGTTGCGAACCGCCCGGGACTTGGCTAGTGTCCCCCCACAGTCCGACGGGGCCAAGCCCCACCGGCAT
>SERZ01000753.1_pt1 | contig 20876 bp, 16 predicted proteins | sample 3171461 | NCBI WGS metagenome assembly SERZ01 (sample SAMN06051861, study PRJNA518727) | freshwater metagenome | biome: subpolar coniferous forest; feature: holomictic lake; material: water; isolation source: holomictic Lake 227, 6 m depth | place: Canada: near Kenora, Ontario | collected... | reverse complement strand
CATAAAGATAGTTTGCAAACGGGCCAAGGTCTGGACTTTGACGGGTTAAAACTGGTCGATGGCGCTTACGGGCACGAAAAAATAAAGAAACCAACCGATGGTTAAAGATGTCGAGGTAATCACGCGCGGCGGTATCGCCGGCCCGGGACTGACGTTGAATTGCCTCGCTGAAAGGGGCGGGCAGGGGGCCGAAACCGCCGGCCAGCCCCATGAAATTGACCTGCACCTCCCAGTGCGGTTGGCCCGGCCGGGGCGGGCGGGCGCCGCCAAGATCGCTGGCCGGAAACCCGGCGGCCAAGCTGGAGCGAAAACGGACGGCTTCACGCTCGGCTTGAACGCAATCGCCGACGCTCTGCGCCTCCGGTCGCATTTGCTCGATCAGGCGGACGGCCTGATGAAAATCGAAGCGATGAGCCTCCAAAGCCAACCGCTCGATTACAGAACGGCGCGATCGCCAGCCAGAGGCTCCCATGCCTTCCATACCCCGTGACGCTGTCGACTGGTCAGCACCAGCCGGGTGAAAGAATTAACGGCGGCATACAGACCGAAAAATCGGTTGAGGACAGAAGCCAACAAAAACGGATGACTACCGACAAACCGAGCTTCATCAAGTTCCAGTTGAATTTCGGTGCCCCGGCAAAAGCCGCGCCATGCTTCGCTGCCGATCCGCCGGACCACCTCGCGGCAGGCCAGACCCGACAAACCGGCCAACTGGCCGCGGACCCCGGCATCATCATAGGCGGCATACAAACACAGAATTTCCCGTAAAGCCGCCAGCCCGGCTTCTCCACTCGCCAACGACAGACGGTTGACCGACAAATGAGAGACAAGACGCCACAAGGTCTGCCCGCCGAGCGGCGGTTCAAACTGCCGGGTCGGTTTGGTCAGGCACTGAATCCCCGCCAACGGCGCGTCGACCTCGATATCCAGACGCGCGCCGGCCGGAATTTGTGTGGCAACCCCGCGATTGGTGCACAGCGTGTGGGCGAACACGACCCGGCTCGAGGGCCGGGCCGGCTTGAAGTCAAGATCAAGAAACGACAACATCATGTCGCTCCCGGCCAAATCCGCTCGCCCGCTTGGTTGCCGTCGAGCCATGTAAAAAGCGCGCGGTTCGGTGCGGCCGCCTTGCTCTCCCGCATGATCAAACGAGTAAAAGGGTTGAAATGTGCCGCTATCATCTCCAAAAGACGAGCTGGAGGACACCTTCAGAATTGAGTGGATTTCAGTCGAGCGCTCGTGATGACTGTCGGGTTGCAAGCGATACTCAAGCTTGGCATGATCTAATCGGACCGGCTCGGTGGTTCGATGAAACAGATTAACGATCGGAACACAATTCAGTCGAAACAAACCGGCATGAAGTGCCAGCGGGCGGCGTGGCGGCTCCGCCAACAAAAACAACAGATCAACCTCATTGCCGTTCCCGAACTCACTTAAGCCGTCAATATCCAGAAATAGAAATTTCTCGGGAAAGACAAAATATTCTTGAACCAGTCGGTAAGCGGCGTGAGCATGGCGGGGCCAAGGCAACACGTCCTCGTTCGGCAAGAACCCGACCGGACGAAGATTAGAAGCCGGCACGGTCCGTGAAGGCAAAGGCCGACCTGCGGGCCGAATCGCGATCTCGCGCAATTGATTGAACAGCAACTCGTAAAGCGTGCCCCCGGCAATCGGGTCGGCATTCAGATGCAGACGCAAACGGGTCGGCGCCATGTCGGCAAAGCTCAGCCGCCCCATCCCGCGCAGGGTCAGACGCAGCACCGCGGCGACATCGCTGCGCCGATCCAGAAACGAGAACGCGTCTGCCGGCTGTATGACGGCGGATGACACCTCGATCGGCCACAAGGTGACCGGGTAGGCGGTGCGAAACCGGCAGGGCAGGCCATCGGTTGACTCGGCATAAAGCTGTGTATTGTCGGCTATAGTGAAGCCGGTGGCGGCACGCGCTTGGCCCGGATCAACCTGGAACTGTGCAATCGCCATGCTGGGAACCGGGGCGGTCAAATGCGGATAGAGCACACCCAGCAAAGCCGCGGGAATCTGCGGAAATTCGGCGTCGAGCGTTCGCTGAATGCGCCCGGTCAAAAAAGCGAAGCTTTCGAGCAGACGCTCGACATGCGGGTCCGGCGACTCCGCCCCCGACATCTCCAGCCGGGCCGCAACCCGGGGGTAACGCCGAGCAAATTCGGCGCCCTCATGACGCAAATAGGTCAACTCGCGCTGATAATAATCAAGCAGGTCGTCGCGGCCGTCACTCATCCGCCTGTCTCTCCGCGCTGTCGTCGATCGCGACCGGGAACGAGACCGGCTCAACCATATTATCTAGAGCAATCGACCCGGCAACCACCGCACGTAAAGCCCGCTGCCGTCCGGGAATACGCTCGACCGAGACCCGCGGCTTGTGCAATCTCGGCTCGAAAGCCATGACGGTACGCTCGATCAATCGGGCGAGTTCGGCTTCACTTTCCGTGTTTGCCGGCCAAAAGCGCGACAAGTCCGGCAAGCCATAGTCGAGTGTACTGCGCGGACGCTTGCTCAACGCCTCCACCGCCAGCGGCGAGCGGGTGTTGAGCAGGCGCTCCAACTCCCGCCCGATCGAAGCCTTGAGCCCGGCCCGATCGAGCATACGGCGGTCGTGGCCGGCGCCGGACATCTCGCCCGCCGCCGCGGTTGCAACCAAACGGTCGAACAGCGGCACGCGGACACCGACAGTAATACAAGGACCGGCCATGGTACCCCGACCTTGTTATTATGATACTCTTTGAGCCGCCAGATCGTGCTTAATCTTCTGATTGCCACCGGCGGAACCGTCAGCGGTTTTCTGCTGAATGTAATTATACGTAACAGAGTTATAGCTTAGCGCCACTGTCTCAGTCGGAATGTCCCCGGTTCCACCACCGATAGAGAAGTTTGAGACAACAACCCCGGTCATTTCGATTTCAAGATATTTAATCGCCTTTTCCGACCCGTCCGAACGATAGGCGGCGAACGTCGCGGTGCCGATCTGTTGACCGCTCCAGCACATCTTCAGCAAATCATCGGTCGCAGCATCGATGTATTTGGTAAAGGAAAAGTCCGAGTGATTGGCCTGCTCAACCGTACCCGAACCGGCGGAACTGCGGGTCGGCGAGGTCGGCTGATTAAAAGAATGGCTCCAGGATAAGACCTGTATTGATTCTTTATTGCCGTCATCCCAACTCTCACCCTTGATATCGGGGGTCTTAAACAGAATAAACATATTGCCGGACATGAGGCGTCTCCCTGAATTACTTGGTAAATGCGGGGGAACGGGCGCTGACCACCCGTTCCCTTACGAAAGACGATACGAACGACTAGGCGGCCGGAGCGGGCAGCTCGGCAACCAAACGAATGGACGCGGTCAACTCTTCAAGCTGAAAGTGTGGCCGCAAGAATACGGTTGCCTTATAGGTGCCGGGCTTGCCAGGCACATCGGTGACATCGACCCGGGCATCCCGCAACGGATATTCCGCTTTGATATCCTGACCGGCATCATCCTTGGCCAACACATAATCCATAATCCAAGTGTTCAAATAAGCTTGAACATTTTCCTTGGTCATGAAGCTGCCGACCTTGTCCCGCATGATCACTTTGATGTAATGAGCGAAACGCGAGGCATTCAGAATATAAGGCAGCATGGCCGACAAGCGGCTGTTGGCATTGGCCGACGCGGTATTATACAGACGCGGTTGGTTCGTGGTCTGACCGCCGAAGAATGCGGCATAGTCTGTATTCTTGCAGTGAACCAACGTGATGAAGCCTAAATCATTGAGTTCTTTCTCACGACGGTCGGTGATGGCGATTTCGGTCGGGCATTTCAGCGCAACATCACCTTCATCGGTGCGGAAGGTGTGACTGGGCAGCCCTTCGACCTTACCACCGCCTTCGACCCCGCGAATCGCCGCAGTCCAACCATACTGTGCAAAGGCATTGGTGATACGCTGTCCCAGCACCCAAGCCGGATTACCCCACAAGTATTTCGCGTGGTCACGCCCGTCGGTGTCTTCAACAAAGCCGACCCCTTCAACCGGAACGGTATCGGGACCATAAGGCAGACGCAACAAGACGCGCGGCAAGCACAGTGCAACATAACGCGAATCTTCCGTGGCGCGGAAGGAACGCCATTTGATCAATTCAGCGCTTTCGAAAATCTTGGACAAATCCCGCGGCACACCCAGTTCGGTAAAGCCCGCCATATCGAACAACATCGGCGCCGCCCCGGAGAGAAACGGTGCATGAGCTGCCGCGGCTACATTAGAGATTTTTTCCAGCAACGACATATCTTGCGGGTGACGGCCAAACTCATAGTCACCAACCAAAACACTGAAGGGCAGGCCGCCGAATGTGCCGTATTCGTCTTCATAAACTTTCTTAAAGAGCACGCTTTGGTCAAATTCGACCGCTTTTTCCAGGTCTTTTACCAACTCAGCCTTGGTCACGTTAAGGACACGCAGCTTTAGTTTGGCCCCGGTCTCGGTATTGAACACCAGATAGGAAAAGCCGCGCCAAGTTGCTTCCAGCCGCTGAAACTCAGCATCATGCAACACTTCGTTGAGCTGATCCGAAATCAGATCATCAATCCGAGCAATGCGATCATTAATCGCGGCCACCACGTCACCGCGTACGGTTCCGCCTTCCGCCAGGACCGACCCGACGAATTCGTCAAGCAAATCACGGGCATAGCCGCGCTGCGATTCGTCGCGCGCCAGCTTGCCTTGGACCATGATCTGATCGAGCAGACTCAAGGATTGCGCTTCACCCGAAGCAGGCGCCTCGGCTGTCTCAACCGCCGTTTGATTTTCTTCACTCATATCGAAATTTCCTCGCGCTATGCGTGTTATTCAGCCGGGGAGGCTTCGGGAGCGGGTGCCGTGGCGGCAAGCTGGCTCTTAAGGGCCGCTTGATCCTCGGTGCTCTGAATCACCTTGCCGAGCAACTGATCCAGCTCGTCGTTGCCGTCGAGCTTGGTCAGCAAATCGCGCAAGCGGCAGCGCGCTTCATAGAGGCGGCGCAATTGGGGAATCTGCTTCAGCACTTCAACCGGATTGAAATCATCCATCGAGCGAAAGCGCAACTCAACGTTCAGCATATCGGTGCTGTCCGGCTTCAGCTTGTCGGCGACGCGGAACGCCAATCGCGGCGCGACCGCACCCAGCACATCCTGAAAATTATCGCGATCGACCTCGACGAATTTCCGGTCTTTCAGCAATGGCAAGGCTTCGGCCGGCTTACCCGACAAATCGGCCAGAATACCGGCAATGAAGGGCAACTCTTTCTTTTCAAGGGCATTGCCGGTTTCAACGTCATAGGTAATCTGTACCCGTGGCGGACGGATTCTACTTAGCTTATGTTGCGTGCTTTCGGCCATGTCTGCTGCCCTTCCCCGATGGTTAGCGTTCGGTCATACACACGGATGTACGTCCCGAATTATAAAAGACGTTACCTGAACTTCTAAAGCAAATGTTCGCTATTCACAACAAGATTCTACAATCATGCGCAATAAATTATTGTCGGTTCTCAATATTTTGTTCATGAATCGTGACGCACGTCCGGCTCACTTCAGCCAGATCTACTAAGAATACTATATTTCAAGCAATATCTCAACTATTTCCTCATGACCTTCCTGAAGCTTTAGACGTGTCGGACGAGTTGAAGCCAAGGAAATCGATAACTACCGACAGATCATTCCGACCTCGACTGATTTCGATTAGAATTTCGTGCAACGGCATGTTGCCCCACAAGATTGCACGCTGCAACAGATACGGAGTCGGACTGTGCGGCTCGGTCCTCAGCAAGTATTCGGCCGCAGTCGCAACCAGGGAATAGGCCTCTTCGCGGGTGGTAATCGGGCCATCGCCGCGATAGTCCACTTTACGATACATTATCTCGTCTTGTTCAGACTGTTCATCATCTTCGACGGCGGGCGGAATGACCACCGGCGGCTCGCCTTTAGTCAATAACGCGGTATGAATCCACCCCTGAATTTCTGAAAGCCGGTTACGCAGTCCAACCATTCCGGGCGCCGTATTCCCGGACAACCCGTTCAGGGTCGAGGCAAGCGCCGCAGTTTCCTCGATCGCCAAGGCAAGATCATGGAAATAGCCCCGCAAAACCGTCGCCAGAGTTGCTGCCGTGCTGGCTTCGATATCACCGGGTAGAATTTTACCGGCGGCCCGCGCTTGCTCCATCACCGCGGCATCGCGCGCCCCGGCCACTCCGAGTCGCTGCGCATTACGATAATCGGAATAGCTATATTCAACCTCAGCCTGCTTGTTTGCCCTCATCACCGGTTGCAGACACAGTAAATGAGACAGCTTTCCGTCGAGCCACTCCAGCGGAGCAAAGCGGGCGTTGTAGTCGCCATTATCGTTGATCGGGTGCAAGCCGTCGGCCCAAAAAGCCCGACACAAGCCGCCGACCATGCGCAACCCCGGCGCAAAACCGGCAAAGCTATGACGATAAACCAATGCCTCGACCAGCCAGCACGCAACCTGTAAATCTTTCGACTGGTGCAATAACACGTCGACACAGAGGCGAATAACTTCGGCCCAATCGGCGCGTTTATGCTCGGTCTGCCAAACCCCTTGCGGCAGCGAGGCATCATCCTGACGACGCGCCTCGCGAATGGCATCATAGACCGGCAAATAGCGCAAGGACGGCCCGGCCGGAGCCGCACCGGGCAACGGCTCGGTCACTCCGGAAAGATCGGGCAGCGGCACACCGACCGCGGCGGCTGAAGCGGGCGGGGTCATCGGCCAATTTCCACTTGAGAACGGGGCTCCAAACGAGAGGAGGACTCCAGACGGGGAGCGGTGAAGGGAAACACCGGCAACGCCAGACTGCGCCGGCTTTTGCCGTCGGCCAGCGCCGCCATCACCGAGACGCGCACGAACACGCCGGTGCGGCCGGTCAGCGGAGCGGCAACCAACGGTGGCACCACCGGCTCCGGTGCATCGGCAATCGGCACGCTGCCGGTATCGGCACTAAATTTCAACGTGGTCGGCGCCCGATCGACCAGCCCCGGCAGATCGGCGGCCGGCGCCCGGTGATTCTGAAGCAGCCGCAGCAATCCCCATTGCCCGGGATAGGCGACGACCAAGGCCCGCTCGGCGTCGATAAAGCCCGCGCCGCTCGCGCCGGTCGGGCCGACCGCGGCCATCGGTGCAACCGGAGCGTTTTTAGCCCAGCGCAGCCGCATCGTCACCGTCTCGCCCGGATGCCATTTGGCGACTTTCGCCTCGCCGCCGCGCTGCAATTGCTGATCGCCCAGCGCCAGCATCCATTCGATAATCTGGTTGCCGCCGGTCTCACGCGGGCGATTGACCCGGAACTCGGCCTCCACCTCGAACGCTCCCACCGCGGCACCGGCCGGCGCCGCCAACGGCGCCATGAACTCGCGCACCGCCGCCAGCCGATCGACGAATTGCAGCGCCGCCGCGGTACCCGCCGCCGGCGTCCCCAATCCGCGCCGAACCGCCGCTTCGACCGTCGGGCTGAAGCGTTCGAAAAAGGCCGCGACCGCTTCGGGCGCCACTTCGGGCGTATCCGCCGCCGAGCCGCCGGCAAAGGGATAATGCCCGGCCAAGGTGCTGTTGAAATCGGCGGCGATGCGCTCGAAATCGGCCTTGAACGTGCCGCCCGCAACCTGCTGACAGCGGCTCAACGCCTGCCGCTGCACTGTTTGCAACTTTTGGACGAAGTAATCGACCGTCGGCGCCGTCATCCCCACACCTTCGGGGCAGGCCCCCGGCTTGACCGCAGCCAAGTCGGCTCGAATGAACCGTTCCAGCGCAGCCAGCGTGCTGGCCGGGTTGCCGGCTTTATAGCGCTCGATGTCTTCGATGATACGCAGCCAGCGCACGACCCGGGGATTGCGCCGCACCTGCGCCGGCAGCGCGCCGCTTTGAAGCGTCGCGGTCACCGGCCGCGCCACCGAGCCGGCCAGCCAGTCGAACCGGGTCACCAGACCCTTCAGATACTGATCCAGTTCGGCCTCGCTCAAGACCTGATAGCCTTCGAAATTCATCGGCAGCGTGCCGTCCCAATTGCGAAAGCCGTCAACCGGCATCCAGGCGCCGCTTTCCTCGGCCAGATGATCGGCCTGTTCCAGCATCGCCAGCGCGTGCGGGCCGACAATGCCCGACACCGTCGCCAACGCCTGATCAAAGCCGCGCGCCTGCAACGCCTCCAGCACCTTGCCGAGCGGCACCGCGGCCCGGCCGAACTGAGTCGCTTCGCGCAGCAAACCGTCATCATCGTCGAATTGCCGGAAATCCTCGCCACGCGGCTCCAACACCTCGGCATCGGCGACCGCGCTGAGCATGGCGCCCTGAAGCGCGCGCCCGGCAACCGCCTTGATCAGCGGGCGCAACGACTCCGGCACGGCCGCCAGCGGCCCGGCCTCCATGTCCTTGAAGCTCTTCTCATAGGCAACGGCGCGCTCCAGCGGCTCGGGCGCCCACATCACCAGATTGGCGCGCGGCACCGGCGGCACCGGCTGGCGCCCCGGATCGGTCAGAAAATCATAGGCCAGCACCGGCGGCAACGCCTTGGCCAGCGCTTCGAGCGGCGGCGCCAAGCGCAAACGGCCGTCGGCCCGCTCATCGGCGACCAGCACCGGCCCGGCACCGGAAATGCGGAGCGCCAGCAAAGCGGAGCGCAACCCCGCAACCTTGCCGGTCATCACATCCAGCATATCGTCGGCGGCCACCGCGCCCAGAAAGGGGTTTTGCCGGATGGCCCCCATCTTCCCGGTCCAATAGGCATCATTTTCAGGATGCAGGACGAAGCGCCAGCCGAGATCGGGAGCATCGAGCACCGCCTGCGCCTGCCGCAGCCCCTTGTCCAGCGCCTTCAACTGACCGGCGGCGGCCAGCGGATCGGAAAAGCGCATCGACTCGGTGGCGCGCAACGCCTCGGCCAGCGCCTGAAACTGACGCACCAGCAACCCGTCGGCCTCGATGGTTTCGGCGGCGGCCCGCACCAGCCGGCCGAAGACTTTGGTCGCGGGCACGGCCTGCGGCACGAACGTAAGCCGGATCACCTTTACCCGCGCCATCACCTCTTTATAAAGCTTGAGATCGTCGCGCAGAACGTCGCCGACATCAAAGCGCAACAAGGGCTGGATCAGCTGGGATAATTCATCCGCCGACAGCTTCTCGGCTTGATTATAGCGGACCGCCATTGCGGCCAATTCATTAAGCCCGGTAATATAGGTCCGCAACGCTTCGAACATATCGGGCCGAGGCTCGGCGGTCAGCAACTCGGTATTGCGCTTGATCAAGGTTTCAGCCCGGGCTCTCAGCTCGCGCGCCATCGGGTCGAGTAAAACTTGCTCGAACCCTTCGACCAGAGCATCCTTAACCTTGCCCTCGATCGAACTGAACCAGGTTTCCGGTAGAAACGGCTCGATAAAACCGCGATTGCTGACGATCCGGAACGCCTCCAGCACCGGCGACAGCAACTGATCGATATTCCGCTCGGCACTGGCCTTACGCTCGTTCATGACGATCCGGTGAACCGGCGGCGTCACCTTTTCGATCGAGGTCTCGACCGCCTGATAGGACGCCCAGGTTCCCGCCAGCAAAATCACGGCCGCCACCGCCAGCCCGCCCCAACGCCACCGGGCCGCCCGGTCGTGCGCCATCACGCCCCCGCGCACCGCCCGGGTTAGCGTCGCTTCACGAAACACCTTATCCGCAAACAACTCGGTCAAAAACAGCGGACGCGGCGTCACCTGATCGATAATCGGCCCCGGACCGGATGCCGCATCAACCGTCGCCGGTACGGCGGCCTCGCTGCGCGCCGGGACATCGCCGGTAAAATAGACACCGCGAAAGAAATGGGCCTCTTGAAAGCCGTCGATATGGAACAGCCGGTCGGCATAAAGCCCGAGCGGCCCGGCCAGCTTTTGAAACTCGGCCGGAAACAGAAAGGCCAGATCGGCGATACTGTTGTTGTCGACCGCCTGATTAAGCAAAAGCCCGTGCAACCCGCGGCCCAACTCGTCGAACGCGCGCGGGATCAAATGCACGCCGTAACCGGTCTCGATCGTCTCGTCATTGGACCAGCCGAAAATCTGCCGGCCCCGGGTTTCGGCCAGCGGACGCCAGAACGCCGCAAAGCCCGGCACCAGATCGCACTTGGTCACCAACAGATAAACCGGAACCCGCAAGCCCAGATAATGTTGCAGTTCGCGCAACCGTTCCCGCAGCATGCGGGCGCGCTCGCTATCGGTATTCCCCTCGGCCGGCAACAACTCGGCCGCGGAAACCGTGACCACGACGCCGTCGATACCGCGCTCGGGGCGATAGCGCCGCAATAACCCCAGCAGCCTTTGCCAGCCGGCGGGGGTGGCACCCGCGGCCGAATCGCCCCACAACACGGACTCGGCCGGTTCCAACAGCATCCCGGATTCGAAGACATGCCAGACGCACCCGCGCTCGGCCTGCTCCAGATCCGGCGGCAACGAGACCGGCCGGTGCAGCCCGATCGCCGCCGCCAGCGTGCTGCGTCCGCCGCCGCCGCCGCCCAGCAACAACACCCACGGCACGGCATAGCGCCAACCCGAGCCGGGCAAGGCGCCGCACAAGCGTTTCAAGGTCGAGCCGAAACCGGCGCTCAGCACCCGGGCCTCACGCGCCCGCATCGCCGCCACCAGCCCCGAGACACTGAAGGCGGCACCGCCGGCCCGTCCGGCCGCCCGGCCCGCCCGCCACGCCACCAGCACCAGCAGCGCAAACACGGCAAGCGCCAGCACCAGGCCGAGGATCGTCGACCCGTTTTGCGCCAACCATGAGAGCATTTCGCCAGCGACCACCGGATATCCCCCTAATGGTGCCGCGGCATGTCGATCTCGGCAATCACTTGCTCGAGTTCGACAACGGCCGAGTGCCACAACACATGCCCGCCGACCAGAAACGCCAGCGTTACCGCCGCAACCGCGGCGTACCAGGGCCGCAGACCGGGCAACCGGACCGGGCGGCCGTCATCGACCGTGTAGCGGTAAGGCTGGCTGAACAGGCGCGGCCCGACTTCGCCCGCTTCGGGAATCGCGCGGGTAATGATCCGGGCCAGTGCGGTGCGATAGACCCGCAATTGCCCCTCATCCCCGGGGCGCCAATAGCGCCCGCGAAAGCCGAGCGCCAGCGCGATCAAATAGACCGCGGCCAACCCGGGATGCGCCCGGCCGGGATCCGCCAACAGCGCATCGAGCCGCTCGAACACGCGCTCGCCGGCTAAACTCGTATCGAACAGCGCCGTTTCCAGCAGCCGGCTTTGCCAGGCATCGCGCCCGGCCCACTCGATTCGCAGCAGCAAGGTTTCGTCGGCCAGCGCGGCCATCACATATTCGGCCTCGGCATACAGCGCCTGCCCGTAACTGCCGCCCCATTTGCGCGCCTGCGCCGCCTGCCGCTCCAGCAGCACCCGCAAATGCCGATGCACCGTGGCCGAAACTTCGTCGATACCAAGGTCTTTCGCCCGCCCGACCCGCCGCCCGCCGACCGACAACGCCGCCTTGATCCGCAACAGCTCGGCATAGAACTCGCCGAAGCGGGCCAGCAGCGGATCACCGCCGCCGGCGCGGTCCGCCGCGATGACCGGAGTAAGGGCGGGCGGGCTCACAGGGATGCCCCCGCGTTTTCGGCCGCGGAGCCGACGAACAACGAGACTTCGGCCGGACGACGCACGCCCGGACGCGGACCGGGGCCGAGAATCTCCAACAGCCGTCCGGGCTCGACCAGCGAGGGATCATCGGTAATACGATACAATAAAACGCCGCGATCCGGCATCACCCCCAGCCGGTCATCCCGCTCGACCCGGGTGCGTTGCGCCCCGCGCAGCCGACGCAAGCGCAACGGGCCGACATGATCGGTCGAAGCGATCGCACTTTCCTGCATCCAGGTCTCGACCTCGGCCTCGCCTTGTCCCGGCGCCAGCCGCACCCCGATCAGCAAGCCGTGGCCGTCGAGCCAGTTCGGTTGCAGCATCAGCCGGAAGCCGTCGTCATGCACGGTAAAGCGGATCATCATGTGGGTTTCCGCAACCGTGTCGATCATGCGCCCGATGAAGTCGATCACCGGCCCGACCGAGCCGAGAATATTGTTATGGTCATACGCATCGAACAGGGGTGGCACCAATCCGGAGCCGAGCGCCGCCACTTCGCCGGCGATCCCGCACAGCGCCACATGCAAATCTAACGGGTGGGTTATCCCGACGCTCAGCAACGCTTCCAGCCGGGGCAGGTCGGCAACCAAACATTGCACGGTATGACGAGTCTCGGCCAGCATCGGCGCCTGAACCGTTCCGACCGGCGCCCGCAGTCGACCGGCCAGAAACGCCGCCTTTTCGCGCAGGCGCCGACCGATGCTGCGACATTGCCCGGCCAGCACGCTGTCGGACCCGGTCGCCACCGCGGGTGGCATGTACTCGGTCAGCCGAAACGCCTCGTTGCTATAAATAATCCGGGCCACCGGCAGCGCCACGAATTTTTGCGGCACCTCGTCCCCGACCAGCAGCGCCAACCGCGGGCGCAGACGGGCCATCGGCTGTTCGTTATCGCCGGTATTTTCATCAACCACCGGCGCCGCTTCGACCGAGCGATAGCGCGCCATCTCCCCGCCCGCAGCCGCACCCGGCTTATACGCCGGAACCACAAGGTGCACAGTGAGCGCCTGTTGCCGAAGCTGTTCGGCATGGGGCATCAACTCGATCTGCAAATCCTCGCCGCCCTCGGTCGGGTGGCGCACCACCAGCCCGTCGGGCATCACCGCCTCCAGCGCCAGGACGCGGAATATGCCGACCACAAGCAAGGCGGAATCAATCTCAATCCGCTGCACGCCCTGAAAGAACGGCATCAGCCGCCTGATATGATAAGGCAATAGGGCATCACTGCGCAGCCACGATTGCTGGAAATGCTGCGGCGCAAGCAGCATGCCTTCGTACCACTGGATCGGATCGGGGAGCGGAGACGTCCGGTTCATGAAACTATTCGATATGGTCAAGAGGAAGGAACGGCGACGACAAAGCCTTTGCCGCCAAGACGAAGGACAACCGCCGACATGCCGTCAATCCGGGCCCTGTGCGGCCCCTGACCGGCATAATCGGCAAACAGAAAAGCCCCGAACGCATTGCGATCCCGGCTGCTAAGCTCAACATGAGCGCCGGTTTGGCCGGGCATGACTTCAAAAGTCCGGGTCTCAAGCCCGGTCGGATTGGCCAATAACACCTGATCTTTGGTTTTGAACCAGGTTGCCGCCGTCAGCCCGGCTACCTGAGCCACCAGCCCCGGTTCGAACACAAGAACCAGATCGACCGACAACGCATTGTCGTCATTGGCCTTTGCGCCGACCACGAAATCGATTGTTTCGGTTACGATTGTCGGCGGTCCCGATGAACAACCGGCAGTAAGCGCCAGTCCGAGCAAAGCCGGAACGCCACGCCGAATCCAAAAAAGAAGGTGAGCGATGACCAAGATAATTGACCCGATTCGCACGATGAAATCCGTTCTACGTTAAATACTGTTAATCAGATAGTCAATCCTATTCTGAAAAGTTTTTTTGTATACAGTTGTATGCCGATGCCGGAGGTTTGTATGCTTATGCAGAGTTACGGTCGAGTGATTATAAAAACATGAAGCGAAACCGAGGTCGGGTGTCCGAAGTCCGCTCAGGCGGGGATGGCAGAAAAATGCGGGTAAAGAAATAAGCGTCATGCACTTTCCGCTCACAAGCGCGCCATACATGCCCGTATAAACGTGTATAGCCCCGTTAATTAGCCACAAAGATTTGCATTGCTAATCAGCCGGCCCCAAGCGGCCCAAGACTATAGAATAACCGAAGGCAAGGGCCCCAACTTTATATTGCGCCGCAATATCTCAGAACGATTATTACATTATGATCGAGGCTGCGGACTATTTTCGGTGTTGGTTTTCTGGGTTCCGTGGTAATTTTGCCCACGAGTCAGCCCGGCACGGGTGGTTCGTGTAAATTTTTTTCCTTTTCAGCAGGCTGTCAGGCCGGGAGAAATCGAGATGGCAACCGCGGTAAATCCGGCAGACGTGTTCAGACAGGAGGCCGCCGAGTTGCTGACGGCGCTCGAAACCACCCTGCTCGATCTGGAAGGGGCGCCCGACGACAAAGCCTTGGTCGATCAGGCCTTCCGCTCGCTCCATACGCTGAAAGGCTCGGGCGCCATGTTTGGTTGGGAGGCTTTGGCCGATTTCACCCACCATGTCGAGTCGGCCTTTCAAAAAGTACGCGATGGCGTGTTGCCGGCAAGTCATGAACTGGTGTCGCTGACCCTGGCTTCCCTCGACTACATTAAGGTCTTGTTGGAAAAGCCGGATCAAGCCGACCAAGTCCGGGGCGAAACCTTGCTGGCCGGCTTTTCCGATCTGACCGGGTCTTCCGCGCACACCAATAAACCGGCACCAAAGCAAAAGCAAAAAACCGGGCCGACACCGTTGCAAGTGTTCCGGATTCGCTGGCGCCCGGGGCGCGAGCTGATGATGTTCGGCGGCAATCCCTTGTTATTGCTGGATGAATTGCGGGAATTGGGCACCTGCACGATCACGCCGATTCTGGATTCCATTCCACCGTTGGAAGAAATCGATCCGACCGCGTGCTTTCTCGGTTGGGACGTGATGCTGACCACGGCAAAGCCGCGTCAGGCGATCGACGACGTGTTTGTCTTTGTCGCCGGCGACTCGGAGCTGCATATTCAAGAACTGGCGCTCGATGACGAGGCAGCGCAAGCGCCCCGTCTGGGTGAAATTCTGATCAAACGCGGCGATGTCGCCTCCGTCGATGTTGAAACCGAAGCCGGACACCAATCCAGGCTCGGCTCCTTGCTGGTGCAGGCGGGCAAGGTTTCGCCGGACAAGGTTGCGTCGGCGCTGGGAGAACAGAAGCATCTGCGCGAGGCGGCCAAAGCGCGCGAGACCAGTTCGACCGGAAATACCATCCGGGTTCCGGCCGAACGGCTCGATAATCTGATGGATCAGGTCGGAGAACTGGTGATTGCTCAGGCGCGTCTGATGCAAGAGGCCGGGACCGGCAGCGCGCTCTTAAAATCGATTGCCGAAGACATCGAGCGGCTGGCCGGAGAACTGCGCGACACCACCATGAGCGTGCGTATGCTGCCGATCGGCACGCTCTTCAGCCGGTTCCGCCGGGTGGTCCATGATTTATCGCGCGAACTCGGCAAATCGGTCGAACTGACGATGGCGGGCGAGGAAACCGAACTCGACAAAACCGTGATCGAAAGCCTGAACGACCCGATGGTGCATTTGATCCGCAACGCGATGGATCACGGGTTGGGCACGCCCGAACAACGGCGCAAGCAGGGCAAGCCGGAGACCGGGCGGCTGCATCTGTCGGCGGTGCACTCTGGCGCGCAAGTTCTGATTACGATCGAGGATGACGGGCGCGGCATCGACCGCGCCATCGTCCGGGCCAAGGCCGAAGAAAAGGGCATGATCCAGCCTGGGCAAGAGGTGACCGACCAGGAGTTGTTCGGCTGCATCTTCCAGCCCGGTTTTTCGACTGCGGTCGAGGTCACCAGTATTTCCGGGCGCGGCGTCGGCATGGATGTGGTCAAACGCGCGATCGACGGCTTGCGCGGCTCGATCGAGGTGAAAAGCGAGCCCGGAACAGGCACTGCGATTACCTTGAGACTGCCGCTGACGCTGGCGATCATCGACGGATTACTGGTCAAATTGGGAGACGAGCGTTACATCGTGCCGCTGTCCGCCGTCGAGGAATGCGTCGAACTGACCCGGATCGAAGACGAAGCCTCGGTCGGGCGCAGTTTCCTCAATATTCGCGGCGATATCGTTGCATTTGTTCGGTTACGCCGCTTGTTCGGACTTGAAGGCCCAATTCCCGATATTCAGAAAGTGGTGATCGTCGGGCTGGGCGGCTCTCGTATCGGGCTGGTGGTCGATCAAGTTCTCGGCCAGCACCAAACGGTTATCAAGTCCTTATCCCGCTTGCATGACGATCAAGAGGGTTTCTCGGGCGCGACCATTCTGGGTGACGGCTCGGTTGCGCTTATTCTTGACGTTCCCCACCTGATTACGTTCGCGCGTCAGCGCGAAACCACCCGCCGGGCCGCGTAGACCCATCGTTTCCTTTCAAGACTTCGGAGTTACCCCATGCGTTTTACCATCAAGGCCCGATTGGCGACAGCATTCGCTGTTGTTTTGATCTTGGGAGCGGCCTCGGCCTATCTGGGAATCCATAATCTTCATGAGCTGAATATTATTCAGGACGGCGTGATCGACGGCCCGGTAACCCGTAGCAAGCTGGTGCTGGAGTTGGATAACGAACTGGGCAACCTTGCCGTTATGGAGAAAAACGCACTTCTTGAAACCGACAGTGAAAAAACTTAAGGCTTATTCAAAAAATATATTTGAGCTGCGGATCAAGGTCAAAGAGCATATCGAACAATGGAGCTTGATCGCCACCGGAACGGGCAAAAAAGTAATCGCCCGTATTACTCCGATGCTTGAAGAAATCGAGAAGAACCAGAATGAAATGCTACGTCTGATCATGCTGCGATCGAACGCAAATTCCAGCGCACTTAGCTTCGGCAAGGCCGGCGACGCATTCGAAGCGGCGATGAAACTCGCGACGGCGCTCGAACCGGGCGGCACCAATGAAACAAAGGTGGCAACGACGCTCGGGCGCCTGACCACCGAAATGGCCCGGATTCAGCGCGAAGAATCCGCACTGCTCTCGTTCGACGACGATAGGAAAATGCGCGAGTTCCTCAAGAACACCGACAGCCGGTTGCAAACCGTTCAGGGGTTGCTGACCGGTTTGAAAGACAGCATCACCCCGGCCCAACGGCCCGATCTCCAGACCCTGACCGCCGCCTGGGAAGCGTATGTCACCCTGCATTACAAGATTCGCGAGATTAAGCTCGAAAATGGCCGGGCACTCGCAATCGCTCTATCGATGGGCAAAAACGACGAGTTGTTGACAAAATTCGGCGCCAGCATCGACGAGATTCATGCGCTCAATAAAGAGGCGATGAAAACCGCAATTAAGGATGCCGAGGAAGTCTTTAACAATGCCCGGCTTGAACTGATCACCATTTCACTGGTTGCCACCGGTCTCGGTATTGCCGTGGCGCTGTGGATTTCACTGCTGATCGCGCGCGGTCTGGCTCGGGCCAGCCAGCTTGCCCAAACCGTAGCCGGCGGCGATCTCAGCCAAACCATCGATTATAGTGGTCGTGAGGAGATCGGCGACATGATCGCCCACCTCAACACCATGGTCGAACGCCTGCGTGACATCGTGACCGACGTCAACAACGCCGCACAAAATGTCGCCACCGCCAGCGAGCAGATGACCGCCAGCGCCGAAACATTGTCTCAAGGCGTCTCGGAACAGGCGGCGTCGAGCGAGGAAGCCTCCAGCTCGATGGAACAAATGGCGGCCAATATCCGCCAGAACGCCGACAATGCCGGCACAACCGAGAAGATCGCCCGTCAATCTTCCGCTGACGCCGCCAAAAGCGGCGAGGCGGTGATCAAAGCGGTCGGCGCAATGCGGGTGATTGCCGAAAAAATCACGATCGTGCAGGAAATCGCGCGCCAAACCGACCTGTTGGCGCTGAACGCGGCGATCGAAGCGGCCCGGGCCGGCGAACATGGCAAGGGCTTCGCCGTGGTCGCCTCCGAAGTGCGCAAGCTGGCCGAACGCAGCCAGATCGCCGCCGCCGAAATCAGCACGCTGTCTTCGCAAACCTTGACCGCTTCGGCCGAAGCGGGCGAGATGCTGGCCCGGCTGGTGCCCGACATTCAGAAAACCGCCAGCTTGGTGCTCGAAATCTCCTCGGCCTCTCATGAACAAAACACCGGGGCCGAACAAATCAACACCGCGATCCAGCAACTCGATCAGGTCACTCAGCAAAACGCCAGCGCCGCCGAGCAAATGTCCTCGACCTCGGAAGAACTGTCGAGTCAGGCACAAGAGTTGCAGAACACCATGTCGTTCTTTTCGCTCGGCAACGGCGAGGGAATCCCCGAAAAGCGCGCCCCCGTCAAAGCCAGGGTATCGGCTCCCGCTGCCAAGCGACCGCCGCAGATTAAGCGCGCCCCGGCGGCCGGCGGCGGCAACGGCTATGCTCTGAAACTCGATCACCACCCTCATGGAGACTCGGACGATGGCGCATTCGAACGCTACTGAACTGGAAACCGGGGATGCCCTCCAAGTCCTGACCCTCGGTCTCGGTGGTGAAATCTTCGCGATTGAAACCGAGCGGGTGCGAGAGGTGCTCGACTTAATCCCGATCACCCGGGTTCCCAACAGCCCGCCCTTTATCAAGGGCCTGATCAATGTGCGGGGCAAGGTGATCACGGTCACCGATCTGCGGACCAAGTTCGGCATGCCGCCGGCCGAAACCACGGCCGACAGCCGAATCGTGGTTGCCGAGGTGCAAGTCAAGGGCGAAACGACGCTGGTCGGTGCCCTGGCCGATCGGGTTTATGAGGCGACCGAACTGCCGGCCGCGTCGATGGAGGATGTGCCCCGGCTCGGCATGCGCTGGCGGGCGGAATTCATCCGCTCGATCGGCAAGCGTAGTGCCGATTTTATTATCATCGCCGACATCGATCAGGTCTTCGCCGCCGAAGATGCGGGGTGAGCGCAAGCACACCCCTTTTTCCCTACCGTCCGGTTGCGCCCGAGCTATCCGCCGGATATAAGTTAAAGGACAATGGATCCGGAAAGCGGAAACATGAGTTACGAACAGCACGATTTGTTTCGGGACCGCCTTGCCGCCCTGCCGCTCGATGCCGGACGGCGCGGCATTGCGGCCATGGTGCTGGTTGAAATCGTCCGCTGGATGCCGAAAGAGGATTCTCACCTGACCACCACGGTGGAAAAGCTGGGCGGGCTGCTTCGACTGAAGCCGAGCGAGGTTGCAAGTGCCCTGGATACTCTTAAAATGCTGGGCGTAGTCGAGACCGTGCCCATGGGACCGGCCCTTCAGATCAACCTTCAATTGCTGTCCGGCGAAAAAAGCATCGAACTACTCCACAGCGAGATTACCGCGGCAATCCACAGTCACGGTGACTGGAAGCGGCAATTACGTCACGCCATCGAGGCCGGCAGAACGGACTTGAACATAGCCGAGGTGGCAAGAGACGATTGCTGCGAGTTCGGCCGCTGGCTTTATGGTTCAAGCTTCACCGATGCCGAACGGGACGGAACTTATAAGCATATTCGGTTGCTTCATGCCCATTTCCACCGGATTGCCGCGATTACTTTACAGTTGGTCCTTAAGGGCAAGAATGAAGCGGCCGAGCATTCAATGAGCGCCAACGGTATTTACGCCCGCACCTCGCTGCGACTGCTGACCGCACTCAACAAATGGCGAGGGACGACAACATCATGATCGGTTCCTCCCGTCGAACCAAGCTGCGTGTTCTGATCGTCGACGACTCGGCCTCCGTGCGCGAAACGCTGAAAGAAGTCATCAATTCGGACCCGGAACTCGAAGTCATGGGCGCGGCCTCCGACCCTTATGCCGCGGCTAAACTTATCGCCGAAGAAGTTCCCGACGTCATCGTGCTCGATGTCGAAATGCCGCGGATGGACGGCATTACGTTTCTGCACAAGATTATGCAACAGAGACCTATTCCGGTGGTGATGTGTTCTTCGTTGACGTTGGATGGCACCGAAACATTGTTCGAGGCGATGGCGGCGGGTGCGGTCGATATTATTCCGAAGCCGAAGGTCGGCTCACGCGAATTCTTGAGGGATTCTCGTATCTGGGTTTGCGATACCATCAAAGCGGCCGGCAAGGCTAAGCTGCGCTCAACTTCTACAGTTCATGCTCCGATGGTTAGTCCGGTCAGCACCGCGCCCGCCCCGGTGCCGCCCGCGGCGCGCCCCGACGATAAACGGCAACTCGGTTCGGCCAAATTAACCGCTGATGTTATCCTGCCGCCGCCTTCTCTTAAAAAAAGCGCCGCGCTGACCCGAACCACCGAGGCCGTGGTCTGTATCGGCGCTTCGACCGGCGGCACCGAATCGCTTCGGGTCTTGCTGCAAAGCTTCCCGCCCGACATGCCGGGCACCGTGATCGTTCAGCACATGCCCGAAAAATTCACCGAGGCTTTTGCCCGGCGACTCAACGGGTTGTGCGAAGTCACCGTGAAAGAAGCGGAAAATAACGATACGATATTGCGCGGACAGGTGCTGATTGCTCCCGGTAACAAGCATACTTTGGTTCGGCGCAGCGGAGCCCGCTACTTTGTTGAAGTGAAGGATGGGCCGTTAGTGTGTCGGCACCGACCTTCGGTCGATGTCTTGTTCCGCTCAGCCGCCCAATATGCCGGTGCCAATGCAATCGGCATTCTCATGACCGGAATGGGCGACGACGGCGCCAGGGGATTACTGGAAATGCTGCAAGCGGGCGCTCACACCGTTGCGGAAGATGAGTCGAGCTGCGTCGTGTTCGGCATGCCGAAGGAAGCGATCAAGCTGGGGGCCGCGCGCATCGTCCTGCCGCTCAGCAAATTGAAAGATGAAATTCTGCGCAGTTGCGCCGCGCGAGAGGGCGCCTGATGACCGACAAACACACCCGGGTTTTTTCCGGCCGTCTGCGCGCAATGACGGGACGGATCGACAGCTTCTTTTTGCCGCTGGAAGCGGTGTTTCTGACCACCGGCGGCAGGCTGCAAGAGCTGCATCGCACCGTGTCGCGCCTGTCCGACAATGTCGAAATGGCGGGGGCGCTGTTCTCCTCGTCCGACATGCACGAAATCATGACGGAAATGGCCGGTGTCGCCCGCCATATCGACACTTTGCGCACACAGCGGGGCGGTTTGGCCACCACCCTGG
>SERZ01000751.1_pt1 | contig 20888 bp, 15 predicted proteins | sample 3171461 | NCBI WGS metagenome assembly SERZ01 (sample SAMN06051861, study PRJNA518727) | freshwater metagenome | biome: subpolar coniferous forest; feature: holomictic lake; material: water; isolation source: holomictic Lake 227, 6 m depth | place: Canada: near Kenora, Ontario | collected... | reverse complement strand
GCTTGGTGGTTCGGTGATGTCGTGGGAGTCATTGTTGGTGGCACGGCTCTGATTACCTTTGATCGTGGCGAATTTGATCGGCTGCCAGGCAGCAAGCTTCAAAGTGAGTTTGTTGTTTCGGCTGTGATTGTGGTGTGTCTCGGACTTGTCTGGATGATTATGCCGGCGCGTTCATTGGGCTATGTTTTTTTAATACCCTTACTTGGTTTGGTTCTGATAGGGATTGCGTTGAGACTGGGGGCTTGGCCTGCGGCCGTGTTCGCATTAGCGCTGTCGGCCTGTGCCGCTTGGACACTCGTTATCGGTCAAGGTCCTTTTTTTGACCAAAACCTGCATTTGGCGATCGCCAAACTTTGGGCTTACATGACTACGCTTTCACTTTTGACCTTGCTGGTGTCAACACTTGTTGCCGAACGCAAGCAGATCGAACAATCCTTGCAAAAGGAAAGCGAAAAGAACCTTGTGCTGTTGCGCAATGCCAGTGATGGCATTTATATACTTGACTCCGAAGGCAATATCATCGAAATCAGCGAATCATTCTGTACCATGCTGGGTTACAGGCATCACGAAATGATCGGCATGAACGTCACCCAATGGGCTATCAAATTTGATAAAGCCGAATACCTTCAGGTAGTGAGGCAGCAATCCATAAACGCAACGCGCACCCAGTTTGAGACCTGCCACCGCTGTAAAGATGGAGCGATTATTGATGTCGAGGTCAGCGTTTGTCAACTCGAGCTGGACGGCAAACCTGTATTTTTTAACGTTTCACGCGACATCACTGAGCGCAAGCAGATAGAGCGTGCGCTGCGTGAAAGCGAATTTCTCTGGAAATTTGCCGTCGAAGGTTCCGGTGACGGCGTCTGGGACAGGAATCTTTTGACCAATGAAATGAACTATTCCAAGCGCTGGAAGGAGATGTTGGGGTATGCCGAAAATGACATCCTGCCTACCCGACAGGAATGGTTTGATAGCATATATCCCGATGATCAGTTGCGCGTTAAAACAGCAATGCAAGATTACTTGATTGGAGAATCGAAAAGTTATTTTTGTGAATACCGATTATCCTGTAGAGATAACAGTTACAAATGGATTCTTGCGCGCGGTATGGTGGTCAGCTTCGGTGAAGAGGGAACACCCTTACGCATGATCGGTACCCATACCGATATTTCGGTGCTTAAAAATATACAAGAAACCTTGCAGGAAAAAGAATGGATGTTGTCCCAATCACAGCGCATTGCTCATATTGGTAGCTGGTCTTTGAATCTTGCGACCGGTTATTTAACCTGGTCAGATGAAATGTATCGTATTTTTGGTGTTACCCCTGATATATTCGAGCATACTCTGGAAGCGACTAGTGATTTGATCCTTCCTGAAGATCTGGACTTGAGAAACAGTTGGTTCAATGATGCCCTAAAGGGAGAAGACATGCGGGAGCTGTTTTTTCGTATCAGGTTAGCGGATGGCACCATTCGTTTTATCTGTAGTACCTGCGAATTGCAATACGATGCCCTGAGCAAATCATTGCGCTTGGTGGGTAGTTCGCAGGATATTAGTGAGCGTAAATACCAGGAACAGCAAGACAAAGAGCATCTAAACCAACTGGCTCATGTCACGCGCCTTGGATTGATGGGCGAAATGGCGTCCGGAATCGCCCATGAAGTTAATCAACCCTTAACGGCCATTGCTACCTATACGCAGGTTAGTTTAACCTTGATGAAAGCTGAAAGACCTGATTTGGCAAAGCTTGCCGAGGTTATCTACAAAACCCAGCAACAGGCGTTAAGGGCCGGGCAGATCATTCGTCGTATGAGAGAGTTTGTTAAAGCCAATACCAAGCAGGTTTCAGCGACCGACCTTAATGAGTTAATTCAAGACGCAACCAGTCTGTGTCTGCCTGAACTAAAGCTTGGCAATATAGCGCTAACCCTTGAATTACAAAGCCCTCTGCCGCTTATTAATGTTGATGTGATACAAATTGAACAGGTCATCATAAACCTGATCAGAAACAGCGCGGATGCCTTCGACAGTTGTCCTGATAACCAACAGCGTGAAATATTGATCCATAGCTTATTAACGCTTAATGAGGGCATAGAGGTCAGAATAAAAGATAATGGTTCCGGTATTGCTGAAGATCAGCAACAAAAAATATTAATGCCCTTTTACACTACCAAGGAAGAAGGGATGGGGATGGGGCTGTCTATCAGTCGTTCCATTATCGAAGCCCATGATGGGAAGTTCCATTTTAATAGCCAAGCCGGAAAAGGCACTACCTTTTATTTTACCTTGCCAATAATATAAATATATTATGTGGAAGGAAAGCGATATTTGATTAAGATCATTGGAAGCAGTGCAGATCGGGGTAGCGACGGCGTAACTAGGCAAGTCGAAGTGTCTGTGTGGTTACGGCTAGATAGATTATTATCAATTTTTTTAGAAAAAAGTATTAATTACTTTTGGGTATCTATGAAGAATGAAAAAAAATGTAACTGGGCTCTGTCAGAGCCGCTTCAAGCGCATTATCATGATGTTGAATGGGGTGTACCTGTCCATAATGATCGGCTTTTATTTGAACTGCTTACACTCGAAGGCGCTCAGGCAGGGTTAAGTTGGGTCACTATCTTAAAAAAACGCGAAGAATACAGAAAAGTCTTTGACAATTTTGAAGCGGGTATTATCGCAACCTATGACGATAACAAAATCAACTCGCTGTTGGCTAATCCAGGTATTGTAAGAAATAAACTAAAAGTAAATTCTGTTATAAGTAATGCCAAAGCCTTTTTGACGGTTCAAGAAGGCTTTGGCAGTTTTGACGAGTATATTTGGCTGTTTGTAGATGGCCGGCCTTTTCATAATGCCTTTAAGACGGCTGCTGATATTCCGGTTTCTACCCGCGTCTCTGAAATAATGAGTAAAGATCTAAAAAAACGTGGGTTTAAATTTGTCGGCGCTACCATTTGTTATGCGTTTATGCAGGCGACGGGCATGGTAAATGACCATACAACCGATTGTTTTAGGTATGCTGAAATTAAAAGAAAGTATTCATGATTAATGCTGACGTTATTTCATGCCATCAATCTACATGAAGTTTTTTAGGCTAATTTGGTATTGGAAGCGGCTAAGGGTTGCTTAACTAAAATCTGTTGGTATAATGGACGGCTCTTGAAGTTACCTAAACTTCAGGCGCGTAGCTCAGTTGGTTAGAGCACCACCTTGACATGGTGGGGGTCGTTGGTTCGAGTCCAATCGCGCCTACCAGACATTAAAGCACTGCAATTGCGGTGCTTTTTTTATTGTAGCAACTAAAGAAATTATAAAGATGCCCGTAATTACACTTCCTGATGGTTCTAGTCGTGAGTTTGACCACGCTGTTACAGTGATGGATGTTGCTAAATCCATAGGATCAGGATTAGCCAAGGCAACTTTGGCAGGACGGGTTAATGAGGTTCTGGTTGATGCCAGCACCTTAATCGATCAAGATGCTGCCTTACAGATCATAACCGCAAAAGATGAAGCCGGTGTTGACGTGATTCGTCATTCAACCGCACATCTATTGGCGCAGGCTGTTAAACAGTTATTTCCCGATGCACAAGTGACTATTGGTCCGGTTATCGAAAATGGCTTTTTTTATGATTTTGCTTACCAAAGACCGTTTACACCGGATGATCTGACGGCGATTGAGGCAAAAATGCAGCAGTTGGTCACTGAAGATCATGCGATAAGCCGCACAGTATTAAGCAGGGATGAAGCAGTAAAGTTTTTCAAGGAACTGGGCGAAAGTTATAAAGCAGAGCTTATCGAATCCATACCGGCGGATCAGGATTTATCCCTTTATCAGCAAGGCGGATTTACTGATCTTTGTCGTGGTCCACATGTGCCCAGTACCGGCAAATTAAGCAGCTTTAAATTGATGAAGATCGCTGGCGCTTATTGGCGTGGCAACTCTGACAATGAAATGTTGCAGCGTATATACGGCACAGCATGGGGCGATAAAAAAGAATTACAAGCTTACTTGCATCGTTTGGAAGAAGCTGAAAAGCGCGATCACCGTAAGTTGGCCAAGACACTGGATTTTTTTCATACCCAGGAAGAAGCGCCGGGCATGGTATTTTGGCACGAGAAAGGCTGGGTTATTTATCAACAAATCGAACAGTTTATCCGTGAAAAGTTACGTGTAAATGGTTACGCTGAAGTTAAAACACCACAACTTGTAGATAAATCGCTTTGGGAAAAATCAGGTCATTGGGATAAATTTGGCTCCATGATTTTTACAACGCATTCGGAAAATCGTGATTACGCGATTAAGCCAATGAATTGTCCCTGCCATGTTCAAATTTATAATCAGGGCATTAAAAGTTATCGCGATTTGCCAATTCGCATCGCAGAATTTGGTTCTTGTCACCGTAACGAGCCATCAGGTACGCTACATGGCTTGATGAGAGTCAGAAATTTTGTACAGGATGATGCGCATATCTTTTGTACGGAAAGTCAAATTCAGGATGAAGTATCGACTTTTATTGATATGCTGTTCTCGGTTTATAAAGACTTTGGCTTTGAAGAGGTCATTATGAAATTATCAACACGTCCTGAAAACCGGGTGGGTGATGATGCGGTCTGGGATAAAGCCGAGAATGCACTGGAACTGGCGCTTAATAACAAAGGCTTAAAATGGGATTTACAGCCGGGTGAGGGTGCCTTTTATGGCCCCAAGATTGAATTTTCGTTAAAAGATTGTATTGGTCGCGTCTGGCAATGCGGCACGATCCAGGTCGATTTTTCCATGCCGGGGCGCTTGGGCGCAACCTATATTGCCGAAGACGGTTCAAAACAAGTCCCTGTTATGCTCCATAGAGCCATACTCGGTTCACTGGAACGGTTTATCGGAATTTTAATCGAGCAATACGCCGGAACCTTCCCTGTTTGGCTGGCTCCTGTCCAAGTTGTCGTAATGGATATTGCTGAACGCCATGCTGAATATGCGTCTCAAATAATGAGATATTTAGAGCAAGAAGGCGTTAGAATAAAAATAGACTTGAGAAATGAGAAGATCGGGTTTAAAATCCGTGATCATTCAATGCAACGGGTACCGTATCTTGTAATTATTGGTGATAAAGAACTACAAGATCAAAATATTACGGTACGTACGCAAAAAGGTGAAGATTTAGGTAGTCTGTCAATCAGTGAATTTGCCGAACGGTTAAAGCAAGAGATTGCGGACAGAAAATAATAGTATATTTGGAGGATTAGGGTATCGCTGCTAAAAAAGATGAAACGCGCCTGAACGACGCAATCACTGCAAGACGAGTGAGGGTGACAGGTGCTGAGGGTGAAGCATTAGGTATTATCTCGCTGGATGAGGCCAAACAGATTGCTTATGCGGCAGACTTGGATTTAGTAGAAATATCGCCAAACGCGGATCCACCCGTTTGCAAGATAATGAACTACGGCAAATACCAGTTTGAACTTAATAAAAAACTGCAAATTGCCAAAAAGAAACAAAAGCAAATCCAGGTCAAAGAAATTAAATTCAGACCCGGTACCGACGAAGGTGATTACCAGGTTAAATTAAGAAGTTTGGTTAAATTTCTTAATGACGGTGATAAAACCAAAGTCACAGTACGTTACCGTGGGCGTGAAATGGCGCATCGGGAAATCGGTATGGACTTGTTAAAACGTATCGAAAAAGATTTGGAAGAAATAGCCATCGTTGAACAGTTTCCGAAAATGGAAGGTCGTCAAATGATTATGGTTATGTCACCCAAAAAGAAAAAATAAACTGCCCTTAAAAGGCGGCATTACCTGCACTTTGTATCTATTTAGATAATAAATTCTCAATCGATACCTTGTGAGTAATGACAAAAACGGGTGAAACGTTGCCTTGCAACGTTTCACCCGCAGGTAGCACAGGATAAGCTGCTTAAAGGCATCTTTTATGATGCCGGTAATTCTTCAGGGCCATGCATTTTGCCTTGCTGGGTTATGTCTCAGGGATTTTTATTTTTATATTATTGGAGCAAACAAATGCCAAAGATAAAAACTAACCGTGGTGCTGCCAAGCGTTTTAGACGCACAGGCAACGGCGGTTTTAAATGTGGACAGTCACATCGTCGTCATATTTTAACGAAGAAATCGACCAAGAGAAAAAGACAGTTACGCTCACCCGCAACTATTCATCCATCAGATGTGCGCATGGCTGCACGTATGATGCCTTACAGTTAATAGAGGAGAATAGGAATGCCTAGAGTTAAACGCGGTGTAACAGCCAGAGCAAGACACAAGAAAGTTTTAAAGCAAGCGAAAGGTTACTACGGTGCCCGTAGTCGGGTTTATCGTGTTGCCAAACAAGCGGTAATCAAAGCGGGTCAATATGCGTACCGCGATCGCAAACAAAGAAAACGTCAATTCCGCGCCTTGTGGATCGTCCGTATCAATGCTGCTGCACGCATGTACGGAATATCTTACAGTCGCTTGATCAATGGCTTAACAAAAGCCAACGTTGGTATAGATCGTAAGATTCTAGCCGACCTCGCAGTACGTGACATTGAATCATTTGGCAAAATAGCAGAAATTGCCAAAGCCAATCAAAGTCAGCCTTAAGAAAGACGCAGTCTGTCTTTACTGAGGCATCTTATGATGCTACCCGTTTCTTGTTAAGAGACGGGTAGTTCAGGATTTTTATCCTGAAAACCCTATTTTAAAAATTTTCCCACCTATAAAGCGAGCAGTGCAGTGTCGGCTATCCTTGAAGAGATTCTCGCGCAGGCATTACAAGAGCTTGCGGCAGTACATGACCTTAACGAACTCGATAAAGTTCGTGTTCAATACCTTGGCAAAAAGGGCTTGTTTACCCTCCAGATGAAAGAACTTGGCAGCCTTGATCCCGATCAACGGCGCTCTGTCGGCCAAATAATCAATCAAGCTAAAGATCAATTTCAGCAACAACTGGAAGCCTGCAAAGCACAGTTGGAAAATATCGCATTAACTCAACGATTAGCCAGTGAACGTATTGACGTTAGCTTGCCGGGACGTGGACAATCAGTAGCAGGATTGCATCCGGTCACCACCACTCTGCGTCGCATTTCCAAAATATTTGCCAGTGTCGGCTTTAAAGTCGTAGAAGGGCCTGAAATCGAAGATGATTATCATAACTTTGAAGCACTCAATATTCCAGAATCTCACCCGGCAAGGGCAATGCATGATACGTTTTATTTTGACGCACATACCGTCTTAAGAACGCATACCTCCCCCGTTCAAATTAGAACGATGGAATCTGAAAAGCCGCCATTAAAAGTTATTGCACCGGGTCGTGTTTACCGTTGTGATTCGGATATTACGCATACCCCCATGTTTCATCAGGTCGAAGGCTTTCTGGTCGATACCGATGTTAGTTTTGCCGACTTAAAAGGTGTGGTTTACGAATTTCTGCGTGCTTTTTTTGAAAAAGACATTCAGGTGCGTTTTAGACCCTCATACTTTCCCTTTACCGAACCTTCCGCAGAAGTTGATATTGAATGCGTTATGTGTGACGGCAAAGGCTGTCGCGTTTGTAGTCAGACCGGCTGGCTGGAAGTTATGGGCTGCGGGATGATTCATCCCGAAGTTTTTAAAGCGGTTAATATCGATAGTGAGCACTACAGTGGTTTTGCTTTTGGTATGGGCGTAGAGCGCCTCGCAATGTTGCGATATGGTATTAATGATTTACGGTTGTTTTTTGAAAATGATCTTAAGTTTTTAGAGCAATTTAATTAAGTTGCCGTTACACAGGAAAATTTGAATCATGCAAATTAGTGAAGCCTGGTTAAGATCGTATGTCAACCCGGAAATAAGTACAGAAATACTGGTTGAACAATTAACGATGGCAGGTCTGGAAATCGATTCTGTAAACCCTGCGGCTGCAAAATTTAGCGGCGTTGTTGTGGGTGAAGTTATATCCATGCACCAACATCCCGACGCCGATCGTCTGCGCGTTTGCCTGGTCGCTGTCGGTGAGGCAGAGCCTTTACAAATTGTTTGTGGCGCAAGTAATGTCAGGGTTGGCTTAAAAATCCCTGCGGCCTTGTGCGGCGCAGTTTTGCCCGGTGAGTTTAAAATAAAAAAATCAAAACTGCGGGGCGAAGAATCTTTTGGCATGTTGTGTTCAGAGAAAGAACTGGGACTGGCGACGGATGCCAACGGCTTAATGGAATTAGCGGATGACGCACCGGTAGGTGTTGATATTCGAGACTATTTGGCACTGAATGATGCCATTATAGAAGTTGATTTAACGCCCAACAGAGCGGATTGTTTGTGTGTTGAAGGCTTGGCGCGTGAAGTCGCGGTACTCAATAAAATGGACTGGTTACCTACCCAAGTCATCAACGCACCTATTAGCCATCAAGATGTTTTAACCGTATCGGTAGAAGCTACAGATGCCTGTCCCCGTTATTTGGGTCGCTTGATTAAAGAGTTTAATGCCAAAGCAGTGACACCTTTATGGATGCAGGAACGCTTGCGTCGTTCAGGCTTAAAAAGCTTGGGGCCTTTGGTTGATGTGACTAATTACGTCATGTTGGAGCTGGGACAGCCCTTACATGTCTTTGATGCGGAAAAGCTTGCGGGTGGTATCACCGTGCGCCGGGCTAACGCTGATGAAAGTGTGGCCTTATTAAATAATCAGGTTATTAAACTTGATAATGAAGCCCTGGTTATCGCCGATGATAAACAAGCCTTGGCGCTTGCCGGTATTATGGGTGGCAGTGATTCTGCCATTAATGATGAAACCCGCTCGGTATTTTTGGAATGTGCCTATTTTGCACCACACGCGATAGCGGGCAAAGCACGCCGCTTTGGTTTGCATACCGATTCATCCCATCGTTTTGAACGCGGTGTTGATGCAACGCTGCAAACAAGAGCGATTGAACGTGCGACACAATTGCTTGTTGACATTGCCGGTGGCGGTGCAGGTCCTATTACTGAAGTCACCACAACAGCCGCTTTGCCGCAACGCGAAGCCGTCTTGTTAAGACGTCTGCGCATAGACAAAACGCTGGGTATTGCGTTGGCTGATGAACACGTTATTGATATATTTCAGCGCTTGGGAATGGCTGTCCAAACACAAGCCAATGGCTGGCAAATCAGTCCGCCGGGTTTTCGTTTTGATATTGCTATTGAAGCCGATTTAATTGAAGAAATAGCGCGTATTTATGGTTATAACAACTTGCCCAGCAGCAGTTTGTTAATGCGCTCGGAATTAAGCACAGCAACCGAAACTGTGCTGGACATTGATCGCGTTAAAGATTTGCTGGTTGATCGGGGTTATCAAGAAGCCATTACTTACAGTTTTGTCGACGAAGATATTCAAAAAGCAGTCGCCCCGGAAACGGACGTTATCCGCTTAAAAAATCCGATTTCTTCGGAACTGGCGGTCATGCGCACTACCTTGTGGTGTGGCTTATTGAAAGCGGCTCTTTATAATACCAACCGACAACAAAATAGAGTCCGGTTATTTGAATCGGGTCTGTGTTTTAATAAAATAGACGGTGAAACGCAGCAACAAAAAATGCTGGCGGGTCTGGTTTTAGGTGACGCTTACAGCGAGCAATGGGGCGAGAAATCACGCAAAGTTGATTTTTTTGACATTAAAGCCGATATACAAGCGCTATTTTCTTTGACCGGTTGCGAAGTTCAGTATCTATCCGCTCAGCAATCAGCGTTGCATCCCGGACAAACTGCGGAAATTATCGCGGCGGATGGCAAAAAAACAGGCTGGCTGGGTATGTTGCATCCAAATCTGGAAAAGCAATTAGGGTTTGATACCCCGGTTTTTCTATTTGAACTGGATCAAAATTTAGTGCTTAATAAACAGATTCCGGTTTTTAAAGCGCTGTCAAAATACCCGTCAGTACGGCGTGATTTAGCCTTGATCGTTAAAGAAGATGTCACTGCAAGTGACATAATCAACTGCATTAAAAGCAGTGCAGAGACAGCCTTGCAAGAGGTAATTATCTTTGATATCTACCGTGGTAAAGGTGTCGAAGAGGGCAGTAAAAGTATTGCCTTAAGTTTAATTATGCAAGATGATACACAAACACTAACAGATTCTGAAATAGAAGCTATCGTTGGCAGACTGTTGACACTATTGAACAATGAAAAAAATGCAAAGCTGAGGGATTGATTTATGGCATTAACAAAAGCAGATTTTGCCGAAAGGCTGTTTGACGAGCTAGGCTTAAACAAGCGCGAAGCAAAAGAAATGGTAGAGCTTTTTTTTGAAGAAATAAAAAGTTCTTTGGAGCAAGGCAAGCAAGTAAAACTTTCCGGTTTTGGAAAATTTGAGCTACGTGATAAAACCAGTCGTCCGGGTAGAAACCCTAAAACCGGCGAGGAAATTCCTATCACTGCCAGACGTGTGGTAACATTTCGCTCAGGACAAAAACTTAAAGCCCGGGTAGAAGCTTATGTTGGAGCCGAGCAACAACAATGAACTCCCGATCATACCGGAAAAACGTTATTTCACCATAGGTGAAGTCAGTGAATTGTGTGGCGTTAAACCTCATGTGCTTCGCTATTGGGAGCAAGAATTTACTGACCTCAGTCCGGTAAAAAGACGGGGCAATCGTCGTTATTATCAGCGCCACGAAGTGCTGATGATACGACAAATAAGAGCGTTATTATATGAGCAAGGCTACACGATCAGTGGTGCAAGAGCCCATTTAATGAGTGACAATAGCAAAGAAGATGCAAACAGCTCAAAGCAATTAATACACCAAATGATTGCTGAGCTGGAAGATATTTTACAATTACTCAAATAGATTCTGACACGTAGCCGGTTTGTGTAGTATAATTCGCGCTTAGTTGTTAGGGGTTGTGTTCACAATCCTTTCAGTATTACACAATTATTTCAATGTCGGGGCGTAGCGCAGCTTGGTAGCGCACTTGTCTGGGGGACAAGGGGTCGAAGGTTCAAATCCTTTCGTCCCGACCAATTGAAACAATGAGTTACAAAATATAGAATTTGTTAAAAAGTGAAAATAACGGTTTCGGTATAACATCCGGTATAACAATTTCCAACACTTACCGAATATTCCACGCTTAAAAGTTACGGCAACCGCTGCCGGTCAAGATTCAAAAATAGTCATTAGGGCCGATGTAGCTCAGTTGGTAGAGCAACTCATTCGTAATGAGTAGGTCACGAGTTCGACTCTCGTCATTGGCTCCAAATAAAACAATGGCTTACATGGAAATGTAGGGCTTTTTTTATGCCTGTTATTTTTTAATAAGCACTTGGAACAATTCGCTTATTAAAAACAGTGCCGATAACCAACCTTATCGTTGGCTTAACCAAATTGTAGGGGCGTCACATCTCCCGTGGTGGCCTTCCCCCTCCAATCTTTAAGTTTAAGATTCAATACAAGCTAACTATGGTGGATTTAGCCATGAAAAAAGTAATTTTATTAATCGCACTTTCCCCGCTATCTGCCCAAGCTTGGTGGTTTGGTAACTATGATGATTGCGTCTTAGATAACATGAAAGAAGGATTATCTGCGGCTGGTGTAGTCGCTGTAAGAGCAGCATGTAGGAATAAATATCCACCGAAAGTGGTAAAATACCCTTTAGATAATTATGTGCCGCCATTATGCTTCAGTGTTGATTTAACCAATGAAGAAATAGGAAATATTAAGCTTCAGCCAGATGGCTCTTTTTATTCTATTTGGAATGGCAATAAGTTTGAGGTAAATGATTTGGTTTTTACTTTGCAGTATCAAGAAAAAAACTACGACAACACAGTAAAATCAAGTAATGAAGTAAACAAAAACGCCGGAAATGTTTCCAGTGAGACGGCTCAATCGACTATTCCCCTAGGTTTTCCATCCAATATTTATTCTTATACGGTTATAAAAGCAACCAAGCTTAGCTGTAAATAAGTCAAAGCTAAAACACTTTGTGTTGATAATGAAATAGCCCTATGTAATGCACCAGGCGCAAAAAGTCTCATTGCTGCTGTTATTTAGCCGTGTCCGCTTGCAGGTGTTTGTACTCAAAACAGTGCCAATCAAAGCTTTAGCATGAATCCGTGCCATATCTACGTATCGCATGTATATCAAGGCTTACAGGCAGGTATTATGATTGATATGGGTGTTGTTGCTGGTTTGTTGATAATTGCCTGTTCCCCTGCATGACATCAGGCATAAAAAAACCGCATGGTTAGCGGTTCATTTTGTCGATCTGGATTTGTTTAGTCATCAGTGTCTACAATACGAGTGATCCACATATTTCTTTTTCCCGCTGGCCGAATAGGTAAAACAGCCGCCACGCGATCCTGTGTGGTACTCGCTTGAATTGTCCGTGCTGTCTAATGTCCTACTTGGTGACTGGCAATCCTTACGTTCCCACTTATTTTTGCCTTGCCCGCTGCGACTGATTGCCATTGCATATTATCGGGTGAATCCGCACCATAACAAGCCACCTGATTAGCAAGATGCTTCAGTCAGCATTATTATTGTTTTTAAATTGCGGTATTCAGCGTCCATGTTTGAAAATCATAGCTTTTTTGAGTATCGATTTATCACTCAATAACTGACTTCCCAGCTTTCATACTCCCCTCATACCAATTAAACATTTCCGAGAAAAAGAACTTCCCGAAACCGCTATCAGTCTCGGTTTTCGACATAAAGCTTAAAAACTCGTCGGCATTGCTCAGAAACGCTTCCTTGATACTGTCCTGTAGTTTTTGCTTGCGCAAGAATTCGATGCTGTTGGTTTTAAAAGCGGCACGCAGACCATCGTCTTCTTCCAACTTGGCTTTAATGGCACTCATCACCCGGTCAGCTTCTTCAAAGGGAATACCAAAGTCCTCATTCAATTTCTTAACGATCAGTTTAAGTTTTTCCATATCAGGTTTGCCATCACGGTGACCATCGTCTGGTGATGGTTCCAAAACACCATCTTCATTCTTTAACGTAATACAGCCATTCTGCTCTTCCTGCACACGGTACTTGTCCATATCGATCATTTCCATCACTTCCATCGGCAAGGTTTGTGTTTCATACGGCAATTGCCGTAGCAGCAGTTTGGCAAACAGATAAAACTTTTCCAGCGCGGTATCGGTAAAGGTCATAATCTGACTAATAAAACTGTATTGCTACACATAGCGTCCGATTTCTTTACGAAACTTGTCTTTGGCGGCGGCCTTCAACTTTTCGTAATCTTTATTGCCAATCTGATCAGCGGCAAGGTTGTCGTAGTAATTGTTTCTTATAATGCTGCCATCACTGCCTTTACCCGTGACAATACGTTGGAAAAAAGGCTGCAACTTCTCTGACTTTACTTTTTTTACCACAAATAAATCGACAAATTCTACCAAATCCTCCGCTGTAAAGACGTGCATCTGCTCCAATGTGTATTTCAGGTTGCTAAGCTTATTCGGATCGGTGGCACCTTCCAGCTCGGTGCGCTGATAATAATCCTGAAACGCTGCCTGGATGTCACTTTGCTCATTAACAAAATCCAGCACCATCGTATCTTGCTTAAGCGGCGGATAAGTGCGATTAAGTCGGTTTAAGGTCTGCACGGCTGCCACGCCGCCCAACTTCTTGTCCACATACATGGTATGCAATAACGGCTGATCGTAACCCGTCTGGTATTTGCTTGCCACCACCAAAATACGCTGCACCGGACTCTTAAACGCCTCGGCAATATCACCCGTACCTGGCGGGTTCATAGCCTCTTCGGTGTACTTTTGCTCGTTAATCGTTACCGTACCAGAGAATGCCACCAGCACACCAAAATTTAAACCCTGCTCACTCAATACCTTATCCAGCTCTTGCTTATAACGCACGGCATGAGCCCGTGAATGCGTTACCACCATCGCCTTGGCCTGTCCGCCAATCTTGTGTGCCGTATTGCGGGTAAAATGATCGACAATAATATGCGCTTTACGCTTGATAGCAAATTCATGCTGGTCTACGTATTTCAGCATCAGCCTTCTCGCTTTCAGCTTCTCCACTTCCATTTCACTTTCGGCTTTCTCGTTTTCGATCAGCTCAAAATAGGTTTTGTAAGTGGTATAACTTTCCAACACATCCAGAATAAAGCCTTCAGCAATTGCCTGGCGCATGGTGTATTGATGAAAAGGCCTAAAACCTTTTTTAACGCGCTTATCCGGCACCCCAAACAACTCCAGCGTCTTGTCTTTGGGTGTGGCAGTAAAGGCAAAAAATGACAAATGCGGAAGTTTCTGCCTCGCCTTCTGAATCTTTTCCAATTCATATTCGATAGGATCTAAAACCTCCCCCTCGTCATCCCGATCCAGCGCTTTTTTTAAATCCTCATCGCTGGTCAATACCAGTTTAAGCTCTTTAACGCCTTCACCGGTTTGCGAGCTATGCGCTTCATCAACCACGACAGCAAAACGCTTCCCCGACATTTTTGCCAACTCACCCACAAAACCAAATTTTTGCAGCGTAGAAATAACAATCTTATCGCCGCGATCCAAGGCTTGGGTTAGTTGTCTCGCGCCATTGCGAATGGGTGTCACCACGCCTTTTATTTTCTCGAATTGTTTAATGGTGTCTTGCAGTTGCCTATCCAGTACCCGCCGGTCAGTAATCACAATAACACTATCAAATACCGGTTGCCCGTCAGCCCCGCACAAATTAGCCAATTGATGCGCCAGCCAGGCAATACTGTTTGATTTACCGGAACCGGCACTGTGCTGAACCAAATAATTGTGTCCACTGCCATGTGTTTTCGCATGAGCCAGTAACTTGCGCACCACTTGAAACTGATGAAAGCGTGGAAAGATAAATTTTTCTTTACCGGTTTTCTCGTCGCGTTCGGCGTGCAAATAATTCTGAATCAGCAACAATAAAGAATCCGCCTGCCAAATACCCGGCTGCATCTCACCGTCTTCATCGATAAAATCATTCCACAAATAACTGGAAGCAAAGTGGCCATCAATAATCGGGTTATACGTATCGCGATTAAAAGGCAAAAAACCAGTCTCCGCCCCGGCAATATGGGTGCTCATAAACGCCGCATCATCATCGACGGCAAAATGCACCAAACACCGTTTCCAAAACGGCTCATGTTTATCACGCCGCCGATATTGGGCGATAGCCTGTTGCACGTTTTGACCGGTAAAATGGTTTTTAAGCTCTACCGATACAATCGGCAAACCATTAAGAAAAATCACCACATCCGTTGACTGATCCGGTGTCTTGGTAGAAAAATGCACTTGTCGCATCACGGTAAATTGGTTGCTTTCATAATTGGCCTGATGCGCTTGGTTGCCACCGGCAGATGGACGAAAATAAGCCAATTGCAGATTAATGCCATTAAACGACACCCCATTGCGCAGCACCTCCAAGGTGCCCCGTTTCTGGATTAACCCCGTGACGTGTGCCGCCAGTGCCTCACGCGGTGCATCAGGAAACTGTTTATGCAACTTGGCCAATTCAACGGGCTGAGTCGCTTCGACAAAGTCCCACAACTGTTCGACATCCAGCAGCTTTGCCGCATCAAAATGCTTGGCATCGCGAACACAATACAAAGGACTTGCAGCCAATGTTGCCATCACTACATCTTCAAAGGCCGCTTCATTTAAGGGATTTATCTTTGCCATTTTGCTTCCTATTGCTAATAGCGCATAGCTACCAGACTTAATTTATAAGCCTTGTAGCTATAAAAAATCATCATAACTACAATGGGTTGGGCGTGCCTTATTGTTTTTTTCTTTGCTTTTTCTTTGTTTTCTATTGTTAGTTATTAAGCAATAAACCATGTACAGGTAACTGCACGACAACTTTTACTTATATCAATCCTTAGTTAAGGGAAACCGCTTTCCCTTAACTAATAAAGAGACTTAGGTAACGATCAAACACATAAGCACGACCACGTAATTGCCCGGTAACCTCTACCAATAACCCCAATTTTTGCAAATCCCGAATCAATGCATTAGCCGTGGGCGTACTCACCGCCAAGGCTTGTTCGATATCCACTGCGGTAATCATGGGTTGACGATACAACAAATTAAGCACTTGCCGGGCATTCGGTACCCGTTTACCCAGAACCAAAATTTGCTGTTCGGCTTCCATACGCAAGACCAAAATTTGCCGAAATACATCCCGCCCTTTGGCCGCCGTGTCGGCAACACCTTGCAGAAAAAAGCGCACCCAATGAATAAGATCGTTAGAAACTCTTACGCGCGTAAGCGCATCATAATAACTGGCCCGGTTGCGCTCAAAAAAGTCTGATAAATACAGCGAGGGCTTAGCCAACAGACCGTGACTAATCATATAAAGCGGTATCATCAGTCGTCCAATACGGCCATTACCATCCAAAAAAGGATGAATAGTCTCAAACTGATAATGGCTAATGGCGATACGCACCAAGTGTGGCACCGTAATGTTGTCATTATGCCAAAACTGCTCCAGGTCACTCATCAACTCAGGTAGACTGTCTGGATGAGGAGGAATAAAAGCTGCATCCATCAAGCTCGAACCACCAATCCAGTTCTGACTGGAGCGAAATTCACCCGGTAGTTTGTGTTCGCCGCGAGCACCCTGCATCAAAATATGGTGGGTTTGCTTAAGCAGACGATTCGACAACGGCAACTTTTCAAGCTCGACAATGGCCGCATTCACGGCATCAATGTAATTACGGACTTCGCGCCAATCGTCACGTTTTTCGGCACTGATTTGATCGAAAGGCATCAACACTTCGTCTATGCCGGTTTGTGTTCCTTCGATACGACTGGAGGTTTGCGCTTCCTTAATGACGTGCATCTCAATAAACAAATCAATGTCCGGCACGATCAGCGAAAAGGCATTTAACTCACCCAAGGCACGGTTGGCCGACTCCAACAAAGCGTTAATGGTCGGATCTTCCCAGTACCAGGCATGATTAACCAAAACAGGCTCAAAACTTTTGTATTGATAGCGCGGCTGCAAATGTCCGGCCTTGAATTTTTCAAATTTCATGGGTGTCCATCCTTAGAGAGTTCATGCGGTGACAGTCTCCGGTACGTTGCGCTGGCCGGTTACACATTCATGGATAAGTGCGGCGCGGTATTCGGTTAGCAGGGCGAGTTGGCGGGTGTAGGCGGCGTGGATATTATCGAGTATTTCATTCTGACGCTCGATAAAAGCTACAATTTCTTGTTGTTCATTTATTGGTGGCAGAGGAAATAAACTACTTGATAAGTAGTTATGTTCAATGCTTTCTACAGTTGCACCTTCTTTTAGCCATTGTAATAATAATGAATCCTGTAGACCAAGAATGAAATTTGCTGCAAATTCAACATTCATTTTTAAATTAAAACGTAATGCTTTCATATCCTGATTAAGTGTCACTCTAACCATATTAATTGCAATGGGAATTGTTCTTTGTAATATCCCTGATCTAACAACCATTAATAACGCCCCACTTTCAACAAAATTTGTTGAAGATTCTTTTACCGCTTGCACCGTTAATTTATCTTGGGTATCCGAAATCCAAAAAGTCTTCATATCTTTAGGCGATACCCAAGGTATATCACCACCAGTCCAATAACTAATATTCTCTTTGCTTGGTGTGCCACCGCCACTGAATTCACATAAATACTTCAAAGGGACAAGTTTCCAATGTGCGGGAATCTCACCCAGCCACGGCAAACCGGAGTCTTTCATTGAAGCATTGGGATTAAGACCACGGGTAACGGCTTCCTGAATCACTGCCGCCCGCTGCTCCTTGAGCAAAGCCATCTGCCGTCGCCGCATGTCCATCAGTTGGTCGATCTGTGCAGTTTGTTCAGCGACATATCGGACTAAATGACGCTGGACTTTCAAATCAGGCAAGCCAATCCAGACATCTTTGATAATGGCAGAATTGAGGCCGCTCATGATCGTGCCTTTTCCAGCTGCTCCAATTTGCTCTCGAATGTAGTGTCCTTTATCAATTAGTAATGCCATGAAATCAGGATCAATCTCCTTCTGAAATCTCAATCGAATAAGGTGAGAATCCATAATTCCAACTTGTATGTCTTTCGGAACAACACAGCATCGCCCTGTAGTTCCCATCATCGTCACAAGTAAATCACCAGAGTTTATGGAGCAAGCTTTCAATTCTGCATACTTGGATGGTGTTATATAACGTGACCCTGCTGTAAAATCATCTGAGATGACATTTTCTTGGCCATAAACCTTATACCCATCGGATACCATTTGATCAAGAGTCAAAGCACTTCCAAACGGGCCAATGCGAATTCCGTCTGCGGCACGAAGTTTCCGACGAAGTTTTGCAGTTTGCCACCCACCTGAAAATATTGGAAACTCCTCATTCATACCCTCACAATCTCCCTCAACAAATTTTCCGTCTCGTCATCCAAAGCCAGCAATTCAGCGGCAATGTCCGTGGTGGTGCGCAGCGGGGTATATTCGTAAAAATATTTGGTAAAGCTGATTTCGTAACCGACCTTGTCCTTGTCTCTGTCCATCCAGGCATCCGGCACATGCGGCAACACTTCACGGATAAAGTAGGCGTCGATGTCGTCTTTCAGCGGCACATTCTCAAAGTCCCGCAGTGTGGTATCAGGGACTGGCTTATCCTCGGTATCCAGCACCGGTTCGGCGGTTTCATCCCTTTCGCTTAAAACACTGCGTAGCACCTTAACCAAACCAGCGGCCGGTTTCCATGGCAGCGCTTTATTCAGTGCCGTAAAGAAAGCCCGGTCGTTATAGTACGGCGCTTGCTCCGCCAGCATTTCCAGAACGGTAGCCAATTCTTGCGCCCGGTCGTCTTTTAGCTTGAGCACGGTAGTATCAAATTGCAGACGTTGACGTTGCGCCTCGGTTAAATCAAAACGTAAACGTAGCGGACGTTCGACACACACTTTGGTATAGCCAAAATCGGTGGTATCAAAAATCTTGCTGACCTGACTTTCTGCAAACGCCTCGTAGATACCCAGAATACTGGCGGACTGATCTTCACTGATTTCCACCCGTTTTTTGCCCAGATTACGCCGTTGCATGGTGTAAAAATCAGCACTGGTGGCATTAATCAACTGCACCTTGTTCAGTCGTTCGGCAGGTTTTCGGTTATTGATCAGCCAAATGTAGGTGGCAATACCGGTGTTATAAAACAGGTCATTAGGCAGTGCGACAATGGCATCCAGCCAATCATGCTCCAAAATATATTTGCGGATATTACTGGGGCCGCTACCGGCATCACCGTTAAATAGCGGTGAGCCGTTAAAAATGAGGGCAATTTTGGAGCCTTGCGGTGCCATTTTGCTGAGTTTGTGTAACAGAAACAACATCGCTCCATCGCCTACATCCGGCAATCCCGGCCCATAACGGCCTGCCGCACCCATTTCGTGTTCGGCTTCGATTTCATCACGAATGTTTTTCCAGTCCTTGCCAAAAGGCGGATTGGACAGCATGTAATTAAATTGCTTGCCCGGCAATAAATCATGGCTTAAGGTATTTTCGCGTTTGATGTTTTCCGGGTCTTCGCCCTTCATCAACATATCGGCTTTGGCAATCGCGTAGGTTTTTTCGTTTAACTCCTGGCCATAAAGATACACTTCCAGCGACGGATTAATACCGGCCAGTAAATGCTCCTTGGCAATGGTCAACATACCGCCCGTGCCACAGGCCGGATCATAAATACCCACCAAACTTTCTTTGGCAAGCTTGGCGCGGTCTGGCTCAAACATCAGTTTAACCATCAAGCGGATAATGTCGCGCGGCGTGTAAAACTGCCCGGCGGCTTCATTACTGGCTTCTTTAAACTTACGAATCAGGTATTCAAAAATAGTCCCCATGCCGTGGTTATCGACATTTTCTGGCGACAAATCAATTTCAGAGAACGCCTGGGTAATTTTAAGAACCAGCCGTTTACGCACCAGCGTTTCATAAATGGGCGACAAGCCTTTTTCTTCACCCCCGGAAAAGTTGTAAAGAATGTCCTTTACGTTGGTCGAGAACCCTGCAAGGTACGCAGAAAAATTCGGCACAATATCAGCAGGACGGCGAATCAATTCTTCCAGCGAATATTCAGACGTGTTGTAAAACTTCTGCCCGGCAGCTCTCATCAACAAAGCGTCGCGGGTTTGTTCAGGTGCAGTTTGGTATTTTTCCGCCGCCTCACGTACCGCCTGTCGGTTGGGTTGCAACACACAATCCAAACGCCGTAACAAGGTAAACGGCAGAATAACGTCTTCGTAACTTTTGGCGTCGTAATCGTCTTTAATAAGGTCAGCGATTTTCCAAAGAAACTCGGCGATTTCGGAATGATTTTGCATGAATTTAATTAAGCTGGCTTTCGGTGTCGAAAAGGGTTTGCTGTTCGGGGATAACGATATTATGAACTTTGCATTGCTCCCGAATCATTACCTCAATCATATTAGTAAGACTCCGATGATCTTTTTCCGCCAATAGGCGTAAACCTTCTTTAACGGCTGGATCAATACGCAAAGTTATCGTAGTGGGTTTTATAACGGCCATAAGCTAATACCTTAAGTCATATTTATTGGTTGAAATTATACTGCAAATAGACTGTAAGCTGACAGCTTATACTGTTTACGGGGCATTACTCCACCAAAGCATATAAAACAAACCGATTTATTACCATTACGTTAAACAAACTATTGATTAATTAACGTTTTGAAAGTGGCTAAAAGTGAAAACAGGAAAGCCGGTATTGCTGGGTTTGTTTTTAAAATCGCACTTTCAAACGGCGCTAGGGTGGGTATGTAAAATAACTACGTTAATTTACTCGGCATTGCTGCCGGATCAGGAGTTAATAACGTTGCTTCACTATTCTGGCTTGACGCTGCCCAATCAATCGCCTAATCTAAGCGTAACGCCTGAGCGTGGGGGACTGTTTTCGGACAGATATAGTTTCATTATTTTTAGCGATCATATTAACTT
>SERZ01000750.1_pt1 | contig 20926 bp, 26 predicted proteins | sample 3171461 | NCBI WGS metagenome assembly SERZ01 (sample SAMN06051861, study PRJNA518727) | freshwater metagenome | biome: subpolar coniferous forest; feature: holomictic lake; material: water; isolation source: holomictic Lake 227, 6 m depth | place: Canada: near Kenora, Ontario | collected... | reverse complement strand
GAGACAATAATTCAGGAATAGATACGGGGACGGTAATCTCTATCAGCGGGCAAGCGGCTCATGAAGGACAGGGAGTTGCCATCTTTCCGTTCACCTGGGTAGAGCAAAACCACGGGCAGGTTTCGAGTTTTGCCATCAATGTGTTTGAGCAGGGATGACGATCTGAAGAACGGATACAATGACCCAGCACGTCCGACAAAGACAATGGTACGGTCTGGTATCACGGCAGGGTCATCGGCGAAGCGAGATATCCGGTCCACGACATCGGCAGCCAACCCACTTTCGCCCTCAATGAGCCTTGAAACCTGTTGGACCAGCCAGGTCAGTGCTCGGTCGGGGTCTCTGGCATGGGTACGACGCTCACGTTCAATCCAGGTTTCCAGCACACCGTCGCCTTGGTCGCGGAGACGGCGGAGCAGCAGCGCCTGGAGCGACAATGACAGGACACTCCACCCCTGCCCTGTCAGTTCATCTCCCAGGCGGCGGACCTCTTTGCGAAGCCTGAATTCGTCGTCAGGCCGATATGTCAGGATGGCGAAGCGGTAGTTTCGCATCGGACTGATTGCTGGGCCGCCCTCTGACAGCAAATCCCGCCGCAGGGCCGATATGGCTTGGTCGAGCGGTGACTGGGTAAACAAGGGACCGCTCACAGATTGTCCTCCGCCCAGCTGGAGAGGGTTGGATAACGCCATTCGGCATCAATCACGTTGCCAGCCTGAGCAATCCGAATCCATGGAATTGCGAGCAGGCGACGTTCGATAAGGCCGCTCGAGAGTCCTACGGACGCTAGATACTCATTTTCCAGGATGGAGCCTTCAAAGGTTATCTCGCGCAAGAGATGCAGCAGGTAACCGATGGCTTCGTCTGGAACCCTTGGCACTATGGGGTGGCGTGCTTTGAGGCCAGGCTCGATTAATCCGGCCTGGGTCGCGGCCGACAGAAGTTTGCCCGCCATCTGCTTTGCCGTCGTCGTGCGCCACACCTTCTTGTCGGATTCGGTTACCCAGCGAAGGGTGGATGGAAAATCGACAGTGGCACCGAAGGCGCGGCGCTCAGGCAACCAGGTGCCCGTGAACGCTCTATAGGCCGGATCTGATAATTGGAGGTGCCAGTGGCAAATCATCCGCAGCGTGTCGGGGTGAGCACCGCGCAGATGCCGCAGCACTTCGAGGGCCTGGGGATAGGCCGCATACCGGTTCCGGAAGTCGGCCATGAGGACGCGGACACGCGCCATTGTCTTGGCGCCGAACCAACGTTCCGTGAAGGCACGCAGATTTTCGTCCTCAGGGCGAGCTGAGGGGTCGGCATTACGCCAGTATTCCCTGCTGTCATCGACAGCCAAGGCAAGTTTCTGCAGCCTGTTGTGCCAGGTTCGCTGTTCCGCTGGACGTTGGTCGGGAATGGCCGTCATTAGTTGGGCAACAGATAGAAGGGCATTGGATAATTATCACTGATAGGGGCCAGTGCCGCTGCCAGTCTGGCAGCCATCATGTCGGGGGCTTGGGGCGGAGCGCCCTTGAGCTGCCGTCCAGTTGGGGTGACCGTCGTCTCTGTGGGGTAATGAATTGTTCCAAGGCAGGTTTGGAATGAAGCCTTATTGAAGGCCGCCATGAAACCGTCCGGCATTGACAGGGCCTTCTGAATCGGAGTCCCCTCGCGCTTCAGGTGGGCCAGCCTGAACGTCAGCTGTTCGTCGATGGCATGGCCCATAAAGAAGAGGGTTCTGAGCCGATCTGGATTCCCGTGTCGTTTCCTGCATTCACGGTCAACGATGATGGCGGCACGGCGAGCCGCATCAAGGGCAGACCACCCTGCGGTTTCAGGGGTCGTCCGGTTGAAAAAATCCGCTCCGCACATCGCATCGGTCAGCTTACACCGCCACCAGCCAAGACGCGGGTTATCGTCGCCCTCTTCCCCAGCCCAGGAAACCATCAGCTGCAGGGCGAGAACGTCATCAAGGACAGAGGTGGGCAGTTCGTGTTCCGACGTCATGGGCAGCCTCAGGGGTGGGCGAGCAAGGCCATCTATAAGCCAAAACCGCGTAAACTGCCATTTCCGACCGTGCCATTCCGGTTTTTTGGAAACCTACAAATCGGTTCACCGAAGATTTCTCAGCACGGTCGCGTCCCGACCAATGCTCTGTGCCTTTCATATTTCCAATGGTACAACTTGGCATCGGCACCTGAGCCATCGAAGGACCCAGAGAAATGTCGGCGACCAAAGCACCCTATCGGCACGGCGACAATGTGAGGACGGCTTGGGCCATAAACGGCGACCTGAAGGCTGCTGGGCCATTCCTCTTTCTCAGCACCTTAGGCGCCACTGCCCGAGAAGTTTCGCGCACTGCCCGCCCAACGCGGACCGGTCACTTCGTTCTGTGGTGGTCTGCCGGAGACGGAGCCTGCCCCCGAAAAGGCATCCTGCTTCCTATATCGTCATGCAGGGACGCCGAGCTAAAACAAGCTCTCCTGGAGTGCACACCCTTAGCTGCCGAGCACCATCATCCACCACAAGGTCGCACCAGAGCGAATATACATAAGGATATCAATGACACGCTCGCGAAACACGGCGTTTCTACGACTGTTCTCCCTGATAGCTGCTCTTTTGTCGAATTCTCCCATGCTTCGAAATTTGCTGGCCGGATTTTCAGCTCTTTTGACTATGTAATAAGTGTACGTGATGCCGACCCAATTGAAGTTCTCACGACTGCTCCTATTCCTTGGAAGACCTATGCCGAGTTTGTGGAATGGCACAATGATGGTGCTTCCAAATCAACGAAGCGTTTTCGAACCTGGGACTGTCCCTCGATTGCGCTAGTCGATGGCAGCACCGCGTCGATGACTGAGCGGAACCCTGAGAATCGAAGCGCCATCAAAACGCCTGCTCTGAGATTGGACCGGCTTCTGGCAGTCGCCCCTGAGGTGGCCGACGCGCCGATCGGCGTCGAATTCGTGATGGAGACCCATGGCTGGGCGCGATTAGAAATCACAGTAGCCTCTCAAAAGGCGGTCATTGCATTGTCGTCGGTGTTCTGCCCTTTCCGGAACATTGTTGAATTCCATCGGCGCGTCTCAGATGGTCTGCTCCCTGTCGCGCTCGAAATCGACGAAGAAGGCCAATTAACCAGACTGGAAGCTCACCAAACAGCTGATCCGAATAGGGTTCTTTTTCTGGCTGTTGACGACTATGACATAGAAACAGTCCATATACAGGCTATACTAAACCGTCGCTCACTTGTCCAGGCACTGCGCGAAGCACTTATCACCTTCTTTGGTGAACGGTTTGACAAAAATCATTGGAATGATGATGACGACTTTTCTGATATCATCCCAGCCTTTAGGGGCATGATACACGCCTAATTGTTTTGAGGAGCGCCATCGATGACACGGTTTATTACCAAGATTTTGTTTCTAGCTTTAGTCCTTCCCCTGGTAGCGTGCATGTCAGGTGGTGAATCCAGTGGGCCGCCGTTGCAAACAATCACCGGCCTTGATGTTCCGAGATACCTCGGAACGTGGTACGAAATCACCAAGTATCCCAATAGATTCCAGGAAAAGTGCGTTTCAGACACCAGTGCCAATTACACTGCTGAACCTGATGGATGGCTGAAGGTTGTCAATCGTTGTAAAATGGCAAACGGTGAATTTGCCGAGGCAGTCGGTGATGCCTATCAAGTCGGTGGCTCGACATCGCCCAAACTGAAGGTTAGGTTCGCTCCCTCATGGCTATCATTTCTGCCCATGGTATGGGGCAATTACTGGGTCATCGACCTTGATAAAAACTATCAACTAGCTGCTGTCAGCGAGCCTACTCGACAGTATCTCTGGATTCTATCGAGGACGCCAACAATAGATACACCTACATATGTAGCAATCTTGACCCGCCTTAAGGCTGCGGGCTTTGACTTGACAAGGCTCGATAAACCTGCCGAGCCTCACTGAGGCTGTCACGGGTTGACGAAATGCGGGGTTAACGACAAGATGCTGACTAGCACATACTCTCGGCCACACTGATGGTATGAGGAATGAGAAACTATTTAAAAACTCTCCTTTTTGTATCAGCCTTTCTTCCGGCGCTCATTAGTGTTGCCCTCGTAGATATGTGGGACAATTCAAATATATCGATTCTAGATTACATACTCATGGCCCTTGGTCTGATTGGCGTCGGGATGATGTGGGTCATAATCCACATCATCAATAATAAACTTCAAACCGTCCGCGTTAATGTTACTGAGGTTGAGCCAAACGATGTCATGATGATTGGCTTCATAACAAGTTACATCGTGCCAATTGTCGCAAAAGCACCAAACACGTCAGTTTATTCAATTCTTGTCATTCTTTCTGTTGCTGGGTTTGTTTTGTGGAATATGCACACTATGCCCCACCACCCCCTCTTGAGGATTTTCCTCGGGTATAGATTCTACAAAATCAAATCGAAGGGGATGGTGTACACCCTGGTCTCTCGTAGAGACATACTAGACATTAAAGAGGTTCGCCTTGTTCGTCAGGTTTCAACCTACATGCTAATGGATGCCTCCGATGAATCTTGAGCTATTTTCCATCAATGCGACGAGACCTTACATAACTCGTCTGAACCTTAGCGCTTTGATTCAGAAAGAGGTAACGGAATGCTTTCGCGCTCAAGCCGCTGATTTTGTCACAAGACATCCAAATCCAGTCGCATTTGAAGCTGGCTACAAACTTGAAGAAGACGAAAAGTTTGTCATTGGCCAGTATGATGACATTATTGGAATGTTCAATGCCGTTGCAGCTCCCCTCAGCATTCCTGTTATAAGTCCAAGCGCTGATGCCCTAGATAACATCAAAGGACTTTTTGTCGGGGACGACATTGGTGGCCACATAACAATTTTTATCCAAAGATTTGAAAAAAGAAGAATCCTCGCCAGAAATGGGCTCACCATGGTATTCTCGAATGGTTGTTATGAAAAGCTTAGCGGCGATGGCCTTTCACTAGACACAAAGATTATGGCAAGGCTTCGTGGTACGGAACTTGAGTTTACCAGCTTCCATTTTGCACGCCGAGTTTTGGATTTAGATGGGTATCTTGCCGCAGCAACCAATGACGACATATTAAACTTTTGTAACCAAGGACCAATCTATTGCGACTCACCCGATCAAGTAATCGATATTTCCGATAACTTGGTCAGAACAAAGATTGCCCTTGTTATGAGGGATCGCGTATGGGATGTTGTCCCTATAAATGAGCTGAAGGCGAAGGCAGAGGCATTTGGAATCTCCCTGACAATCGCCCTCCACAACGGCTCAGACTCTATAATAATCCCAACTCAACGCTCAGAATTGAAACGACTCCTCAAATTCCTTGATGAGGATTATTACGAGTCGTCACTTACTGGACGAAAGTTTGTCAGCAACTCCAAGGCACCGGTCCAGCTACAACCGTGAACAAGTCGGACAACGAAGATACCCAGCCGTCCAGCAAAAGTCATCAGGCCTTACGCCCTATGATTTCATTAGGCGTAGGCGCTCTCTCACGATTACCGTATGTGAACCATTTTTCACTCCGTACGTTGGTTTGAGGGTTAATGACAACAACTGCTGGCATTCCATCGGCATGGAGTTTACCTCCGACTGTCCTGGTAACAGTCACTGAACCCGTAAATCCAACCACAATCTTTGCCAGTGCCTGACCTTCTCTAGCAAGCTGCTGCTCGTATTCTTTGAAATTGCTTTCAGTCATCGCGACAGGGGCTTCCTGGCCTGGCTTGTGTACTAACCATAGGCCAAGTTTGCCGTCCCTACGAGCGACAGCATGTTCAGAAGTAGCACGAACCTCGTCCAAAATTTCTCGAGGAACTTGACGGTCTGCCCTTGACAATAAGGTCTGGATGCCTTTCGCAGAGAAGTAAATTGCCGCTGCAGCAACACCTGCCTCCATTGTTTCTGCTAAAATAGCATTGACGCCGTTTGCGACTAGGTGGTCGTTAAATGCTGAGGTAACCAACTGACACATGTACGTCAATGCTATATAGTTTCCTGCTATGACATTTTTATGCGGAAATTGTTCCCTGGCTTGGTCTAGTGATATCCATTCTCTAATGTTAGTTGGTCGGCAGTTTGTTTCAGCTTTACTTAGTAACTTTGCAATCGCCTCATAACCATGCTGGCCAGCTAAGTCGCTGGGTGTTTCACCCTCATTATTTTCAGCGTCCGCATCGGCACCGTTGTCCAACAGGAAATTGACAGTCTCGCCCTTTCCGTACATCGCAGCCCAATGTAACGGGCTGTTGCCAATGGCGTCTTTTGCATTCACATCAGCTCCCTGGCTGATTCGCAGCTTAACTAAGTCGTGAACACCTCCGCGTGCAACTTCCATAAGCGCCGAATTAAGTTCATCTTGTCTCATTGCAAATCTCCAACTAAGAATACGATAGCTAAATCGTTGCGCGGCTTTATGCAAAAGTCATCTTAATAGGTGACTTTTCTGTTTAGACTATCTATGGGCGTATATTACATTTATTGTGCGTCACGGCGACGATGAAAACTTTTCGTTGCTCTCTTGCACGACTATTCTTAGGCGCCGTGTAGAGTCCATTAGATATTTTCAAAGGCTGAAGCCCTGGCGAGATACCATACAGACTTATTGATGGCATTCCTTATCGGCTGCAATCCATCCATGTCCGCAGCGTTTGCCAGTGTGCTCTTCAAGTTCTTGGACCACCCAAGCATCCCGTACCGCCTGGTCATGGCGAAAACGCTCTGGCTCAACAAACTCCCCCTGCCAGATGCCAATTTTTCCCGCCCGAGCCGTAGTTTGAGCCGCCTCGTATGCCCTGGAAAATTTCAGATAGGCGATAGCCCAACCGTCCCCGACCATTTGAGCATTCAGATTCACGCCGGCGGCCGAGCACGTACCGAGGGTTCGTCGATATTTGTCATGGCCTCCTTCTGCACATGAGACAATCAGACCACCAATCAGCTCACGCAGATGCTCAGCTGCCATCCGACCGCAGGCATACCGCTCCCCTGCCCTATTCGAACACGCTTGATGCGTCTCCGGAGCATCGATGCCTTCTAGCCGCACATGCGTGTCGCCGATAACCAGTGTGTCGCCGTCCAGGACACGAGCCGGTCCGACCAACTCAGCCGCCCAGCCACCATTCGGCGCCGCCAGGAATGCCGCCAAACCGAGTGCGCACATGGTCCTCATAGTAGCTCTTCGCCCAGCTCGTCCTCGTCGGCGACGACCGGCACTCCCTCCTCATCCTCGACCACCACCTCGTCTTCATCGTCGATTGGAGGCGGGAGACGGTCATTCTCGATGGCAGCAGCTGTAGGCTTGGCAGGCGCTTTGGCGGCAGCAGGCTGAGGGACGTACCGATGCTTGGATTTCAGCAACGCCTCGGGATTGTAAACAACCCCGCACGCTGGACAGGCCGGCTCTGGCTTCCCAAGGTCATAGTATTTCACACTGCAAGCGTGGCAAATCCGCTTCGTCCCGCGTTCCATCAAACCCATGTCTTTATTCCCCTTCGCTAGATGTGGTATCACGTTCTCGTTCCAGCGGCAAGCCATGGTGGACTGTGACCAAATCTGATAATATCCATGAAATCATCAAACAGGGTACCGTGGCCGAACTACGTCGCCAGATATCATCTGGAGTAGACATTAATCAGCCAGACTCCGATGGACTAACACCACTCGATATTGCCGTTGCATATGGCCGGATTGCTGCGGCTGATGTTCTGAGACGAGCTGGAGCTTTCTGAGTTCGTATTTCATGGCCCATATCGTGCCAATTACACCTGATGACGAATGATGAACGTCCTTCCCCTGCCCTCCTCGACTGCTCCGCCAGATGGCTTCGGCGCTAAGGCATCTACTGGCCTGGGGGAATGGCTGGAGCGCATCGAGTATGTCAGCGTCCACTATCCTGACGTGGCTCAGAGCATCAAAAACGTTCCAGCAGGCTGGCTGCCACATGTCGAAGCCGCCGCTCACCAGATGGCCGCTGGCTACCCTGATACGTTCCTGTCACGCCGCATCCTAGAGAAACATGGTTTATTGCGATGGTATCTCGCCTTTGCTCCTGATGAAGTTGCTACTATTGTCAGCGGCGCTTGTCATGAGGCAACCAAACATTGTGCCTGCTGTGGCTCAAACGGCATCGATGTGGTCAACCAAAATGTCTGGGGAGGATGGCATCTGACAGTGTGCAACGCCTGCGCCAGGGCCGCGCACGCCGACCCAGACACGTTCCAAGTCCGAGTGTACCCTGCTCGGCTGATTCCTTCGTCAGACCCCAACCAGGTTCTTGCCGACACGGTCATTTAGCCTTTCCAAGAAGGCCCTGACCCTGTCTGTAGCTACAGGTTTAATCATCGTCTCGGTAAAGAGCATCAATTGCCTGCTTAGGGGTCAGCGACGTGTTCATGCTCGCCTCACTGACCGAGTCAACCAAATCAGCCTCACGGCCAGCCTTCGCACGGTCCTGCAGAGCCTTAAGGCGGGCGGCAATTTCAGGCTTTGAAGTTTGAACGGTCATGATGTCTCCTCTTGTTAAGACCCTATAGTTAAATACTCAGCGTTTGTCAATATGCATTGTATTGCGCATTATAATTCTCTCGACCTACGCCTGCAACATTCTCATGTTACTCTTGAATTGTCTCATGTTGAGACATGATGAACTCTTCAACCCTTTGCTAGCAAGCCGCGCTTTTTCAGCAGCACAGTAGGCTTGATACCTAATCCATGAAATCTGGCTTAGGCCGACCGGTCCATGTAGCCGGTCCCTTGCTGGGAAACCGCGCTTTTTCAGCAGCATAGTAGGCTTGATAGGCTCTCACCGAGTCTGGCCCTCGATAGATTTCCGGCATCGCCTGTGGAGGGTCAGTCCAGCCGGAATCGGGAATTGGCGGCGACGATGGCAAGCCGAGTATCACCGCCTCGGAGGCGTGGTCCTTGCCCCTGCGATAGCGATATTCATCGCTGAGTGCCAAACCCAGCTTGCGTGTCCATAACCAATGTTCCAGGCTGTCACCCGCCCACAGGACGCTGGGATGGCGCGGATGGGTTGGCTTGTAGGGCACCGCGATGCCATAGCGATGGAGTGCCGAACAGAGAATCTGGGCGGTTTCTAGAACCATCTTGATGACGTGCTGATCTGAATGAAGCTGCGAGGCGATAACAGGGTCACGGTCCAGGTAGAATATGTTCATTCCATAACCTTCTGTTTTTTACTATAATGTTCACAACCACAGCTCCACGCTCTGATTAACCTGTTAGTCATTGCGCAATACATGACGCAGTGAAGTCCAGGTGGATGTCATCGACTTTTCGACGGCGCCGATAGGCATCGATTGAGGCTGTATAACTATCCCTGGTCATGCCCGCAGCACGCTCGTGCTGTTCCTCGATTGTCTCATGGAGTGCCGTGGTGAATTCTTTAGTGAGGCGAACCGTTCTCAAGACTTCGACGATTGAAGTTTTTCTCTCAGCAAGAATAAGTAGAAGTTTTGAAGTCCCGTCTGTGTCAGGCGGGTTAAGCTTCCAGTTCTCAGGCGACTCTAACCCGTAAGCCAACGGCATGTCGCACCAGCCACAGACACCAGGTACCTTAAGCCCGATAATGCAGGTATCTTGACTAAGCTTGACCAAGCCAAAAGACATTACAGCCTTACCTGCGCACCGGATTTCATTTTTTCGAAGACCACGATATGACCCAACGATTATCAACTGACCTGAAAACGTCGTCAGCAGGAAGCCATCATTGTCAGGCAACTCGAACGGCATTTTTTTGCCGCGCCTCAGGTCAGACGGCACAGGGACCGCCCGCTCAGCAGTCAGGGAAATCATCAGGGCATCGTGTTGGCTATAGACGACTGTCGTGATTGAACCGACCTGCCGCAAGAAAGCGGGTGTCTGAATTCCATTCAAGTCGACCATGCCGGAACAAAATGGCTTCTCCGGCTGGCTGGTCAGGCTCTGATAATTTCTCAAGAAAGTATGAGCATCCGGTGCCGCCACGTGGACAGGCAGAGCCATGCCATTCACCGTCGTCTGCACGATGACGGTCTTTCCCTGGGACCGGATGCTCATAAACTCCTGGAGGTCAGGGTCAATCCGAACCACGCCGTCCAGCACTTGGCGCACCATATCCGTCTGGGTCTTACCAGACAGGGTCGCAAACATGGCGTAGCTGTCAGTCATCTGCTCCTTGTCCCTCTGTCCGCCTGGTTGATACCAAGAGAGCGCAGCGTGGCCAAGCCCAACCGCCGGAATCCCGTTTGAGGATATAATTGGCCGATTGTGATAGAGAGCGGGTTACCAACCGGTCGCACTTATGAAGTCGGTCCATTTAGACCTGATCCTGGTCTGAATGGTAATAAAGAAATAAGATCACAAAGGCGTGATGTGTTACCAGGTAACGGTGCTGAGCGCTTTTCGAAAAGTTCAGCATCTATACATTTGGTCATGCTGATCTGGAGAATCGTACAACGACGACTTCATCGTGTCCTTTTTCGATGCTGAAATAATGTTGAGGACTGTATCTGCTTGTAGTGTCTCCTGTTTAATAAGTTCATCAGCAATCCTTCGGATCGCAACCCGACCTGACTTGATCATCGCCAAAGTTGTTTGCCATGCTTCAGCCAGCAGCTTATCGACCTGCTCAGATACATCTAATCTGGTAACCAAGACATGAGTGAAGTCGTTGTCTGACCCCGAGTACCAACGCGGAGTCTCGTCGACCAGCCCATGCGTCAGCACTGCAAGAGCAGCAAAACGTGTTGCTCGACCAAGATCTGACTGCCGCCCTCCGCCAGAACCGTCTGTCACTCGTCCGAGCAGCACCTTTTCGGCTGCTCGGCCAGCCAGACTCTGGCGCAACAACGATTTCAGCTCGTCGATACCGATGGGCCTGTCGTCAAGTTTACTCGCTGTCATACCCGCCACAACTCGGCCCCCTGTGCCGCAAATTGACACGAAGGACAGTGATTCTGAATGTTCCGTGGCAATCACATACGCATGGCCTGCTTCATGAATTGCGGTCACACGAAGCGATTCCACGCTACGAGTTGGCCCGACCGCCGCCGTCACGACAGACATTAGGTCGTCACGTGTCACCGCACGTCGTTCCGACCTCGCCGTTCTGCGGGCAGCACGACACCATTGCTCGACCTGGGCACCCGTCGTCCCTCGGGCCAGACGAGCAATGTCAGTTAGGTCGCCAAGTTCTGGTCCACCGTGTTGTCGGAAGATGCCCTGCAACGCCTCAACGTTTGGCAATGGGATGTTGATGACCCTGTCCATCCTGCCTGGCCTGAGCAGCGCTGGGTCGATTTGGTTCACGTCATTGCTGGCACCGACGACAATGACGCCTTCTCGCCTCGAAGTTCCGTCCAAAGCTTCTAATAATGAATTTACAGTTTGCCGACAGTAATCAGAATTATCTCCTGCAAACTTTGCGCGGTCGCCAAACGAATCCATTTCGTCAAGGAACAAGACCGATGGTGCAGATTCAGTTGCCAACAAAAAATCGGCGTTCATCGATTTCAGATAATCGCCCAGGTGCCCCGCTTTTTGCCATTTAGCAAACGAGCACGACACAAGTTTGACTTCAGTCTTACATGATTGTGAGAGCGTCCTTACTAGGCTCTGTACATATGTTGTTTTTCCGGTTCCAGGCCTGCCGACAAGCAACGCGCCCTTGTCGACATCCCTCCACGCAAGCCGACCTGCAGCGTATTCAGCCATGTCGATAGCTAGCGCCTTGCCCCAGGCCACCGCTTCATCCATACCATACACTGACTCCAGTGTCGGGACGTCGTCAAACTCGCCAGATTCAACAGGTGCGCCAAGTAATTTTCCAAGCCTGGTTACATATTCGTCGGCAGTCTGATTTGGGCGTGTTGCTAGTGTCAGATCATCAGGTTCAATTTTTGCACACTGAGAATCTGACAGTGTAACGGTCGGTGAAAAACCATAATGAGATGCGATTGCCTTCTTAAAAGCCATCCAATCCGGCGGATTAATAACAACAGTGTAGTCTAGAGACCGCAAAAAGTTATTCGGAAGCTGTTTCTCATACATTGAAAATGTTACTAGCGTCTTACCGAGCGATAGAACTTCTGCAACAACGTCGGCACCTTGAGTTCTTAATTCTGACTTTCCATACTTTACGAATTCAATGTAGGCGTAGTCAGGTTCTTCTGAATCAAATTTTTCAAGGCTGGTAACAATCTTAGTCTCAGGGTCTAAATTTCGGGCCTCAGCAACCAGGAGAGGCATCGCCTCAGCCAAGTACTTACACCATGAATGAGTCGGGGAAAGTACCGCCACGGCATAGCCGTCTCCGGAAAGCCAATTTGCACCTGTACACACACGACTGAGCATCTCGAAAGCCAGAGCCTGCATGAGCGTCGGAGGTACTTTTGGGCAGTCAAAATCATCAAAGTCTGCGGCAATATTTCTCCGTTTGATGACTCTCACCATAGTGAGCCTCCCTTTTAATTGGTCCAGCGTTAATGCATCTGCTACTGCTACTCCATTTATGTACCGCTGAGGCTTAATGCTCACTCGCCAACCCCCTTGAGGGCCGCCGTTATATGATCGCCTTAGTTGTGGGGTCAAGCAATAAAGTGACAGCTGCCCACAATTTTAAATTGTGGGCAAACCGGTCACATTCATGGGCGGCAGCAGGATATTCGACCAGCTGCCTGGCTGCAGAGGCGGCTCGGGTTCGAGGGTGGGGCGACTAATTAGGCTCGCCCACTTTCATTATATCTCTGGTCCCCTGCCCTGTCGGTGTGTCGGCCAGAAGCTCTCGGCAGCGCTCGGCGGCCGGCAAGCGTGCCGCCAGCTCGTCCTGCAGCACGCTCCCCAGGGTTCCCCTGCCCTGGCCGCCCCTTACATTTTTCACCACAGAACGACGGCCGAGGCGGATGGAAAGCACCATACTAAGAACGGCATCTTGCGTCGGGCCGCGCTCACATACCCAATATCTGGCGAATCGGCTCAGAGTCGCGGGCCGGATTCGTCGCGTCGACGCTTGGAATCCGGCGAACGCCGCCTTATGCGGTGTTTTCTATACGCTTATGCGGTGGAAATTGTATGGCTCGAAATCCAGTGGCATAACCCTTGAAGCGCAAGGGTTCCTCGGAAACCCTTATATGGTGAAAATTGTACGAATATATGTCGTTATCTATACGCAAAGTGATGCGTGCCAAGGATCTCGTTTGCGATCGCCGGAGTTGTGCCGTTATCATCCCCTCATGAAGTGAAAGGGGGGAGTCATGTCGACACCGACACCGACTAAACAAGACATCATCAGGCAATATGAGCTTGCCCTGACGACTACCCCTGACGACACCGACGAACTGGATGCCAGCTACATCCATAGCAGTTTTTGTCTCTCCTCGCTGCCGATCCGTCCTCGCTACCTCAAAGATACCCAGGGCAAAGCCGACAATCTTCCGGCCGTGGGAAGGCGCAGGGAGGAGCATTTCTATAGCCGTTCTGTCGGACCTTGCTCACTCAATATCAACGGCATCTCGCTGACACTGCCCCAGACCAATCGAGAAGTTCACATCGGCGTGCCATGGGGTGCGCGCAGCCGCCTGTTAGTCCTGTGGGTGGCCACGGCAGCCCAAAATCAAGCTCAAGCCTCCCAGTCATCCGACAGCCGTTGGCTGTCCATTGGCTCAATTCGAAGCTGGTTCCAGGCGGTCGGCGTACCCTACCATAATGAAAGCGTCAACGCAATCAAAGAGCAGCTAATCAGGCTCAGCTTTGCCCGATTCACAATGGTGATGAAGCAAAATGGCTTGGCCTTCTTTAATGACGAGAAGTTATTTGACGCAAAGGTGTTTGAAGACCAAGACTTGGAACATTATGCCGACAATAATATGTCGAACGTCAGAATGCCGGTTGGACTGAAGTTAAGCGAAACTGCTTATAATCAGTTCACTGGGGTTAATTCTATTGCTATTCCGACGCAGTCGTTGCGTTTAATTAGTAACAATAGCATGGCTATCGATATTTTTCTTTATATGATGTATCGGCTCCGCTCTATTCCTGAGAAGGAGTCTTTGCTTATCACTTACAAGACCTTGAGCACTCAGTTTGCATCTGGTGAAAGTAAGGGCCGTTTCTTGCAAGCGTTTGGCCCAAGCATCGAGCGCGCTATTGAGTGCCTGTCGTGTGCCAAGGTGGATATGACCGAAGAAGGCCTGCTCATCCACCATGCCCCGCCACTGGAATTTCGGAAGATGTTTGCTATCACGTCTCCGGTTGCGAAGCCGACCAGCCGAGCACGGATGATTAACCGCATTGTTCCGGCTCAGCCTCAACTGACCGTGAAGCAGCCGCAACTGGAGCTATGAGTATGAAACGATGAAAGCCGCCAGCTGAAACTGACGGCTTCCAAGGTGACGGTTATCGCGTCCGATAGTGCGAATCGCTTGGGGCTAAGTTTGCCGACCCGACCCAAGGCGAATCGAGGAACGAATCGGATTATAAGGACCTCGACTCGGAACGCAAGCTGAAACTTGCGTAGATGAGAAGACTTGCGACTGCCTAGCCTTGTTTTCGCGCCCAAAACGAGAACGCTGGAGTCGCACTATGTCTACCCGTTTAGCAATCCTACATGCCGCGTGGCTTGAGCACCCTGATGTAGGTGCTGACGAAATCGCTGTCCTCGCCGTCCTGGCTCTCCATGCTGACCGCAATGGCAGTTGCTTCCCTAGCCAAGGCCTTCTTGCAACCTTGTTGGGGCGCAGCCGTCCGTGGGTGTGCAAAATAATTGGTAAGCTGGTTGAAGTCGGAATCCTGCAGAAAACCAACCAAGTGCGCCAGCATGACGGAGGCAATCGGGCATGTCTCTATAAGCTAATTGCGCCCGACAATCAGGCAAAGCCCCCTGCCCTGCCCTCTCAGCAGAGTCATGAGGCTGACAGTGACGGTCAGCCCGAGAACAGGGCATGTCATGGTGGTGACAGCATAACACCGATAATTAAACAAACAGAAGAGACTCCCCTCGCCTGCGACGCTCTCGATTTAAAGCCGGTCGGTCAGGATTCAGGAAGTGGCATCCAAATCTCATCTATTCCTGCCGAGGACTGGCAGCCAACTGATGAGTCTTTGTTGTGGGCGCTTGAACGTTATCCAGATGTCGACCTGCAAGCTTCTCGTGACAAGTACGTCAACAAATGCCGAGCGAAGGGATACAAATATATTTGCCATGATTCGGCCTGGCGTTCCTGGCTGGCAGACGATAAGGCCTCCAACAAATTCGCTGGGCCAAACCGAGGACGGACGCCGCCAGCCTACACAAAATTTGCCGCCTGGAGTTCTGTAGCCGCCGCTGCCCAGGTCCAGGGAGAGCGCCGTCATGCAGCGTAGCCATGCCCTGCCCTCCCTTCCTGAGGTTAAAACCTCACGCACGCTTGCAGACATCCAGGCTGCCGCTGAGCCTGTCTCACCACGAGTTGCCGCCCTCCTCACCCCCAGCAGGACAATACCGCGCTCGGGCGACCACGGTTTCGAGGGCCTGACCGAAATATGGGAGCCTAGGCCGGTTTCACCAGCGGATATCCCTGAACTTCGCCGCCAGCTCGACCGGCTTCTTGAAGCCCTAGAGTCAGCTGACGGTGGAGCTTGCTTGGCAAGGATTTTTGGTCTGCTCGCACACTATCGACAGACCGAGTTGCCGCCAGAGGTCGAGCGGTGCGTAGCCAACGATTTTCTGGAAGACCTTGGCGAGTACCCTCTCTGTGTAATCGAGGCCGCTTGCAGGTCGTGGCGCCGTGACCCAGTTAGATTCAAATATCGGCCTCTGCCTGGTGACCTGCGCAAGCTTTGTTCTGAGATGACCGAGCGAGCAACTACGACAGCCAACCGTATCAGAAAGTTGCTAGCGATTGCCGAGCGTCAGCTGCCAGCATCAAATCCCACGCCCAACCCATCGCTTGCCCATAGAGCGTTAGATGTGCGTGCTCGGGTAGTGGCGTTGGCTCAGGCTCGACGGATGCCATAGTTATTCCGTCAACGGTTTCGTACTAAATTCGCCCCCTACCCTAGTTCATAGATCATGCCTTCAGCTCTACCAGAACTTTCTCCACGCTCCACTAGTTTTGCTTCTTTGCTCAGCCACTCCTCACAGATTGCGGTCCTGGCTGCAGCCAAGCGAATGCCAATTTGAGATGGGCACTGATGAGCCATCCCAGAAAAGTTTCGTCGACGAAACTTCTGTCAGCCGAGGCCAGTGCGTCTAGAAAGTTTCGTCGACGAAACTTTTGGTGTCGACTCGAGCCACACGGTTGAGAGTCTCACAGTCGCGTAGGCTTATTACTGAGATTAAAGAATGGGCTTAGAAACGTATTTTAGCACCGAAATTCGACCCGAAATTCGGTATCCGAGGCAATCTGGCGGTCCAATATGGACGATAAATCAGGCCATGGCGATTGTCGTTGAGATGCTCGATTCTCAAGGGTAAAACTCGTTAGACGGATTCTGGAGGGAGCTGAACGATGGACGGACCCGCGCTCACCGACTTTCGACTGGGTCGGAATTGGTCTGCAGCCGACTTTGGAAAGGTGCTTTCAGCTGACCTTGGGAAGAAAATCGACGCCGCAAAAATTGGTCGCTGGGAAGCTGGGCTGGAAAAAATTCCGGCCGATGTGGAGGGATTTCTATCACTCAGCAGTCTAGCATTTACGAAACCGGCCCCTACAAAAGGCATTTCGGTAGCTGTCGTGAACCGCAAAGGGGGCATCGGAAAAACTTCAATCACGGTGAATTTAGGCTATGTTTTGGCTAGGGCAGGGGCACGAGTGCTCATCGTCGATGCCGACGCACAGGGCAACTCCACGCTTCATGTGGGCATCGAGGAAATCGAGGCCGAACGGCTCGATAGGCAGCGCAAGACCCTGTATGACATACTGAAAAACCAGACACCCGTTGAGCAATGCATCAAAGAGACCACGACCAAAAATTTGCACATTATTCCCAGCTATTCCAGACTGGCCATTGCAGACGAAGAGTTTTCAGGTGAGTTGGAGCTTATCAAGGCGAATCTGAGCGTTGTCCACGAACAGTTCGACTTTGTTCTTTACGACTGCGCTCCCTCTATGAGCACAGTCACTAAAAACTGCCTCATGGCTTCGAAATATGCACTAATCCCTGTGCAGACGGAGCCTCATAGCATTGTTGGTCTTGCTCGAATGCTGACCACGCTGACAGAGATGCGACGGTCAACAAATAGAGACCTGGAGATACTTGGTATTGTTCCTACAATGCATCAGGCCAGAATTGGGCAAAACAAAGATTCGCTACTTGAGCTTTACTCTTCATTAAGTAAAAAGTACTGCATTTATTCTGCAATACCTCGGTCATCCATCTACCCAACCAGTGCCAGTGTCAACGTTATTACGATTGACTATGACAAGGGCGTTCCTGGACTTAAGACCTTTGTCGAAATTGCCGCTTCTCTGTTTGAGCGCGCCTCAGGAGATTCCAAATGAGTCCAAAGCCTGGAAAGCCGGTCCGGAAGCCCATTCGACTTGGAACGACATTGCCGGAATTTACTGAAATTGAGCTTGAACTTGTCGTGCCTAATCCGGTCCAGGCGCGTACTAATCTCGACGATGAGCAATCGCGGCTCAAAATTGCCAGCCTAGCGGATTCCATCGAGCAGTTTGGCTTGCAGCAGCCAATCTTGGTTAGGCGGATTCCAGAAACTGCAACTGGTGCTATCTATCAAATCGTGGCTGGAGAGAGGCGATTTCGCGCCCATCAGAAGCTGGAAAGAGAGCGCATTCCGGCTCTGATTTTTGATGAGTCAACGGAACTCGATGAGCACCGTGCTGAGTTGGTCAGTCTTATTGAAAACGTCCAAAGAGAGAATTTGGATGCTCTCGATCTGGCCAATGCAATTAAAGAAATGCACACGCGAAAGGATGGCGTGAAATATACGCTTGATGACATTGGCAAAATCCTGGGAATGTCAAAACCTACCCTTTCGAAGATTCTTGGAATTCTGAAGCTGGACGATGTTGATACATACTACTTGAAAGATTATCAGACAGGTGTCTTCGAAGAAATTGGTGATGACAAAGAAGTAGCGGTACGACCGGTTCGTGAAGTTGTCAGCCTGTCAGCCTTGTCGGAGTTTTCTTTTGTCGCTCGGTCTAAGGAGTGCACGAAGGAAAGCAGAGATCAGATGTGGTCTCAGATTCGAATTGGTAAGCTGACTATTCAGCAGATAAGAGAGTCGTCGGCAAATCCAGAGACCGCTCCGGAACCCGCCGCACCAATACCTCCTACCGACGAAGAGCCAACCAAGCCTCTCGATGCTGACCAGGCTCAAGCCAAGCTGCTCAAAACCACATTCAAATCGCTAGAGAGGGCTGCGGTGACCTTTGAAGCTCTGCCAAGTCTGACACCAGCTGACAGGGATAAGCTCTCCCAGCTCATCGAACGCATGAGCAAGCTCTTAGAGAGCAAATAGCTCAAGAAAGTTTCGTCGACGAAACTTTTAGCCTGGAATCGGGAAGGCCGCCAATTCGTGTTGGCGGCCCGAAGTTTTGTGGGGTCGAGAACCATGGGGCAGGGAAGGGGGCTAGCTTCAAATGGATGGTGTAGTAGGCTCCTTCGCGGCGGCCCTCTCGAGAATCTCGACAATGGCGGCATTACGTTATCTGCCGCCCAATGAAGTGGTGAGTCACCATTATCATCGCTTGCGTTCACATCAGCGCCATTAGCGACTAGAACCTCGACAAGGGCCGTATGACCATATCGGGTCGCCCAGTGAAGTGGTGTTTCGCCATACTCGTCTGGTGCGTTCACATCGGCACCACTAGCAAGCAATCGCTTGACTACATTAAAGTTATTCCTTTGAATGGCAGTAAACAATTCAAATGACATAATAACAATTCCTTAAATGGTAGTCGTGATGCAATAAGTCAACAAAGCCTGGGGCAGGGGAGAGGGCTAGTTTCAAATTGATTGTGATTTAGGCTGGTTCGCGGCGGCTCTCTCCAGAATCTCGATAATGGCGGCGTGTCTGTTATCTGCTGCCCAGATCAATGGTGTGTCGCCCAGTTTATCGGTTGCGTTCACATCAGCTCCGTTGTTGACTAGAAACTCAACCGTGGCGGTTCGACCGTATTCCGCCGCCCAATGTAATGGTGTATGCCCAATCTTGTTGCGTGCATTTACATCAGCGCCATTTGCGACTAGAAACTCAACAATGGTTACATGACCATTGCTGGCCGCCCAGTGTAATGATGTGTCACCATACTCGTCTGGTGCGTTCACATCGGCACCATTAGCAAGTAATCGCTTGACTTCATAAATATCTTGACGCTGAACAGCTTTAAATAAATCAGATGACATGATAACAACTCCTTAAATGGTAGGTGCAATATAATAAGATCGCGATGCCTGGGGCTGGGGGGCTGGTTTCAAAATGACGGTGATGTCGGTTCGTTCGCGGCGGCTCGCTCTAATATCTCTACAGTGGCAGCATGACGATAATAGGCCGCCCAATGAAGTGGTGAGTCACCAATCTTGCTGCGTGCGTTAACATCAGCTCCGTTAGCGACCAGAAACTCAACAACGTCAACATGACCACTAATAGCCGCCCAATGTAATGGCGTGCTGCCATGCTTGTTACTTGCGTTCACATCCGCACCCTTGCCGACAAGATATTCAACAATGGCGGCATAACCATGATAGGCCGCCCAATGTAATGGTGTGTAGCCATACTGATTGCGGGCATTCACATTAGCACCCTTGCTGACAAGAAGCTCCACAATGGCGGCATGACCCTCTCTGGCCGCCAAATGTAATGGCGTGTCGCCTATATCGTTGCATGCGTTCACATTAACGCCATAAGCGACCAAGTCCATAACATCCCGCAGGTTACCATTTCGCGCTGCATTGATTAGTATTTGACTCATTGAAATAACTCCGACTAAAAATGGGTTTGTATGTCAATACTAGTTTAAAACACTCTGTTGCAACAAAGTAACGTTATTATTATAAGGTTAGACTATCTGTCAGTACGGGCTGTTGTGGATAAGTATTGTCAGATGGACGGACCTATTCGGACGTTTTCAGTGGCTCTCACCAGAATCTCGATAATGGCGGCACGATCATTTCTGGCCGCCCAGTGAAGTAGGGTGTTGCCGTACTTATCACGTGCGTTCAAATCTGCACTACTAGCCAACAATCGCTTGACCTCATAAATATCTTGACACTGAACGGCTTTAAATAAATCAGGAGACATAATAATAACTCCCGAAATGGTAGGTGTAACGTCATAAGTAAACAAAGCCTGGAGCAGGGTAGGGCGCGTGTCTAGCTTCAAATGGACGGTGAAGTAGGTTGATTCGCGGCGGCTCTTTCCAATAGCTCAACAATGACCGCATGACCCTCGCTTGCCGCCCAATATAATGGCGTGTTGCCAATTTTGTTACGTGCGTTCACATCAGCTCCCTGGATGATCAGGAACTCAACGATGGCGGCATGACCATTCCATGCCGCCCAGTGTAATGCCGTGTCGCCATCCTTGTTGCTTGCATTCACATCAGCACCATGAGTAATTAGGCACTCAACAATGGCAGCATGACCTTCCGAGACCGCCCAATGTAATATCGTGTCGCCATACTCATTGCTGGCGTTTACATTAGCACCATGGGTGACCAGGAACTCAACAACGGCGGCATGACCATATCTGGCCGCCCAATGTAATGCCGTGTTGCCATTCTTGTTGCTTACATTAACATCAGCACCCTTGCTCACTAGTTCCGCGATGTCTCGCATGTTACCTTTTCGCGCGGAATCAATTAGGTATTGGCTCATCGAAATAACTCCGACTATAAATTGGTCTATACGTTAATTGTAGTGTAAGACAACCTGTTGCAACAAAGTAATGTAATGATTATAAG